>JAAUYF010093112.1_pt1 | contig 30310 bp, 26 predicted proteins | sample 7278051 | NCBI WGS metagenome assembly JAAUYF01 (sample SAMN14350202, study PRJNA611818) | marine sediment metagenome | isolation source: surface marine sediment (0.6m) | place: French Polynesia: Moorea | collected 2018-08 | reverse complement strand
GATCGCGTCTGGAAACCAAGCAATACCGTCTTGATCTAGTTTACTACTCCACTCAGCAAAATCATCTGATGTCAAACTATTTGTTTTTGATGAGATTGTACCACTACCTTTGACTCCTAATCTTGTCCTTAGTTGAGATTGATTAAGCCGGGTGTCTTCTGTAATGTTTTCAATATCGTCGCTAAGTTTCCGTTGAAGCTCATAACCTTCTGGCATGGCTGGAGCCGTTGAAGGTGTTGAAGGTGTTGTTAACACCGTAGATGTAAAATTTTGGGGTTTGTAATACGTTTGCTTTGATTCTAGACCATCTGGAATCCACGCAATACCCTCCTTATCTTGTTTTCTACTCCACTCAGCAAACTCCTCAACGGTTTTTTCTCCTTTCCTTACTTTCTCAAGATGCCTCCAAATAGTAGATTCGTTTAAATTGAATCTTTGAGCTAACTGTTTTCCTAGAAGCCTAGTATCATCTGTGATACTCATTTCTTGGTACTCATTCCCATTGGAAGTAGCTAAGTGTAAGTTAGGATTTTCCAGATTATTTTCTATTTCTACTTTTTGATACTCATTACTACTGGAGGTGGCTAAATGAGAGTCTGGAAAATTCTGACTATTTTCTACAGATTTATTCGTTTTATTATTTTCCTGTTTTTCAGTTTGTACAGCAAAACTCAGACTCAACTGTTCAGGATTATTTTGGCCATTCTCTAGATTAGACTGAGCAGTTTGATTGTGATTAGTTTCACTAATATTATCTGTGGAAGTATTGGATTTTTTTTCGGGAGCAACAAAGCGATCATTTCCTGAGATTTCCTCTACAGGTTGAGCAACTTTTTCTGTAGGAGCGGAAGTAGTATTTTTATTTTCTAGTGCCCCGACTGTCTCAAGTATTTCTTTTTTCAAAATTTCTATTTCATTCTTGACCATATCTTTAGTGGCTATGTCAGACATATCACTGACATATTCTTGACATATATCAGGTAAAATAGGTCTTTTGCCTGTTTTATTGAAACAATCTACATACCAGATTAAATACCGTTCTATCTCATAACTCATGCTAGGTGACGGGTCTAGCTCCTCCTTACACACATATCTAAAACTTTCATGCGCGTCAGGTGAAACCATAATCCTAAAGCTTATTTTCTTTTTACTCGTATCAGTGGCTGTGCTTGACATATATCTGACATATTTTTGTACTATGTCAATTATAGCACTACTTAACATATTCTTGACATATATCTGACATATTCTTGACATAGAATTAATCTTCACTAGGTTCAGTCTCAATGTTGCCAGCAGATGGGTCATACTTCATAATGGCTAAAATTTTAGCCTTGGTTTCCTCCACAGATACACCCCAATCTTTAGCCTGCTGTTGCAACATGATTTCTATATCGTCACGATTGGCCTCTACTTTGGCTTGAATAACATTTTGAGATAAAGCGGTTTTTGATGTCCCCTTACAGTAAGCCCACCACAGAAGATATTGTTCATGGAAAGGCGGCAGACCTATTGGCCATGTTTTTCCTTTTGGCATATATATTTTTTTGATTAATTACTTGACAATGTACTAATAAGTAATTATATTGTAACTATACGCAAAAAAACAAGCCCTAAGCTTGAAGGCTAGAGGCTTAAAACCAAGGAATATGGTCGTTTTGAAGCGTTCAACAAAAACAATAAACTTTTCAGGTAGTCGGGACAAATCAGAAGGTGGTAGCTCTGATATGCCCCTAGCCCCAAAGGTTGCAGTAACAACTCAATGGAGATAACAATGACAATAGCATTAGAACGGCCAATGAGTCCAGCTTGTGACTCTACATTGGCTGACGATATTCGATTATTGGTTGATAATCTGCCAGTAGCCCACTACGATATTGAGCATGATGATCAACAAAATTTGGGCTGTGAAGTAATTCTGATAGACGATCGCTCCCAGCATTGGCAGATAGAAATCCACAAAGACCTCAAAGATAACATTATTGTGGAACTTCTCCATCAAAAATACCTCCCCAACGGACAACTAGAAGATATAGGGTTTACTGAACTCAATCACTTATCAGAGTTCATCAAAGCATTTGTTTCCGACGAAACTTGGCAGCAAATTAAAGATATTGCTTACGAGAAGAGTGAAAAGTACGGTGACTTTGAAAAATCTCTGGCAAGAATAGCAGAACTAGCTCATTTACCTATACCAACTCCAGGACTCCCTTTCATCAAAGTCCGGGCTTTGCGTGACTATGTTATCGCGGAAGACCTCTAAGTTATTTCCTCAAAAAGCCTAATAGTATCAAGGCTTTTTGATTTTTGTACAAGTTTCAAACAAGAATGCAGCTTATGAATTGGACTGCATTCAAACATCAACGCATCAACAATCAATTAAGGAGAAAATATCAATGTCTAAATGCTTAGGCTATTACGGTTCCTCTGATGAGGCGAACCGCAATTTGAATTATGACGGCACTGCACCCGAAGTAACGGACGAGCAACGCCAAGCTATAGAAAAAGCTGTAGCAGAAGTAATTCCAGAAATCAAAGACCTAAATTCCCGTGACAAACGAGCTGTAGTCAAGTGGGTCGTAAATGAAGGTTATTAAGTAGAAATATTACCCTCGGCATTGTTGCCGGAGTAATAGCAACAATGACATCACGAATAAAACCAAAAGGAATCACACTATCGGAATTTTACTGTGCAGGTAAGGTAGTTCGGGCGAGGTACAAAAACGACTATTTAGAGTGGATGCGCACTCGCCTCTTCCCGAACTGCACTCGCAAGCTCAAGCCTTAGCTACACAACTAAATCAGACAATAGGAGCAATAGAAAATAATGGATGAAATGGATAAAAATTATATCCGCACTCATGCACTCAGAATTAAAGACCCGAATATCTCTGAGGCTCAAAAAGCTAACTGCAAATGGCGAATTGCTGAGGTCTGTAATTTTCAAGAAAAATATCCAGACTTTGATCGCATAAATACCACCTTAACACCCGCACAAGAGACCGATGTTATGTCTATAGTCGATGAGGTGTTGAACGATGCTTAATGAGTTAATTTTCTATATCAGCTTTAGTGCAGCTTTTCTAGGCACAATCAAGTTAATGTGCAGCTTGCACTAATGTCAACGATCAACGACAAAAGAACCCGTCATCAAAAGCAATGACGGGTTTCAAATAAGACATTAATACTATGATCACGAAAATACCAGAGCTACATCCAAAAGACTTACTATTCCCACCTTACAACTTGTCAGCCGATAACCTAGCTGCACTATTAGGAGTTAGTAAATACACAGTTGAGTCCTGGAGATATAACAGGCGATCGCCTCAAACTGCTATCAAAAAATTGTGCTATTTGGTCTCAGAAAAATTAAAAAGTTGATATCAACAATGGCCACAAAATGTCCTCACTGTCAACAGAGTCAGTGGGGATTTTTTTATGCAGATAAAAAAATTGTACACAGTCTAGTGACACTAATTAAAAGTTCTGCAATGATACCAGTATGTCAGAAACATAACTTACACGGATATAAATTAAGGAGGAAAATAATGGTAGCAAGTTATGGAGTTACGAATAAGTCAAAATCTGTCAGTTCTGTACCAATACAGACACTACTAGGAATTGACCCTGGTAATGGGTTTGTCAAAGCCAGAGCTGACAAGGGAGACAGCATAATCTTACCTTCATTAATAGCCTATCCTACAGAATATTTTGAAGGTGGGGTAGTTGCAAAAAACGGATGTTCTGTGTTATATGTTTCCGGTTCACGGTCTGACCTTATTGGTAAGCAAATTTTAATCGGTGATATTGCATATAGCATCGACCCTTTAAATTGCATCTCCATCGCCAAATCTCCCCAAGCAAAAGCTGATTATGCTTTGGAGTTGTTGTTAGGAGCGGTGGGGCTTTTACCTCAATGCGATCGCGTAATTAACCCCGTCTTGTCTGTCCACGATTCCACAACTTTTGGGGGACAGATTAAGCAGAAAATAGAAGGAGTACACAGAATACAGTTAGACGGTGAACCTCTTGATATTGAAATATCTAATACTAGCGTTACCCCAGAAGGAAAAGGTACTTACTACTATCTTCTGAAGTCTGGAAAAGTTAAAAAATCAGACTTAGTTCTGTTGTTTGATTTGGGTTTTGGAACCTCAATTTATACTGTTTTCCAGGAAGGAAAAATCTTAGAACGATCTATTTTTAGATGGGGAGTCAGAGACTTGTATAACTCCATCTGCCAGCATCCAGAAATGAGAAAAGCCTTAAACGGAGTTGAAGGAGATAGTCACGTTGTCAGAACTGCTATTGAGACTAAAAAGTTTATCTATCGCACTGAAGAAGGTATTTTTGACTTTTCTAAACAATACACAGAAGCATTAATTTCCTGGACTAAATCTAATTTGAAGCAAGCAATGGATAAAATGCGCCCCAGGATTCCAAAAGCAGCACATTTATTTTTAGTTGGTGGCGGTGGTAATTTACCTAGTATCGGTAACTATTTCACTAAAAAAGGATTTGAAATCTTAGGTAATAGCCAGTTCTGTAACGCTGAAGGTCTGTTATCAATTGCACAAGCTAGGAGTCAACAAAATGGCAACAGATAATAATTTGGCATGGGAACATCGTAGAGTTGCTGTCCGGCCTGACCAAATACCTTTCCTGAGAAGGGTTGCAGCGACCCTTGAGACTAACAATTTATCAACTGTTGTTAACTTTCTTTTGGACGATTACAAAATCAAACAGCAATTATTGACAACACCTACAGTGTTACCAGTAGAAAACACTACAGCAGAAACAGACCAGACTCCTGAAGTAGAAATAGATTTAGACGATTTCATGGACTAAAGCATTGATAAAAATTCATTCTCAATATATTCCGCATTATGTGGATACATTTTTAAGGTTTCCTAATGCGCCTCCACATATCAAATATTTGAATGATGAAAGGTGCAGAAGGAAACACATGGCACAACTACTCAAACAAAAAGGAGTAAAAATTAATGGCAGATAATTCAATGTTTTTCGGTGGAGCAGAAGTCGGTAATAAGAGTTCAGGAGGTAAAACAGCAGCTATTACACCTGGTTGCATTACCCCGGATCATGGCGGATATTCTCATGTTTTTTTGGAAGAAGGAAGCAATGCTGTAAACACTTGGGAAGCCAATGGTTTGATGCTATCTGAGGAGGAAGTTGCAGGTAATCAGGAACTAGCTAAAGAATTGAAAAAGCAAGCTATGTTCGCGTCTAAGAATTTTGCTGCTATTAAATCTATTACTAAGAGTGAAAGTACGATCGCTAAATTCTGGAGTAAATCTAAATTGATTGTGGCTCAGTCGGTTAAGAAGCAGTGGGATAGTTTTAACCAAATGTTCACAGGAATGGACAGGTTGTGGGCAGGATACGATGTTGGTAAGCACCGCCGTTATCAGCAATTCCAAATGATAGACCAGCAACGTCAAGCAACTATTGGCACTATGCAACAAAAACACTCGGAGCAACTGTCAGCACTGAGTTCTAAGAATTAAAATTTAGATTTGTAGAGGGGAATTTTACCCCTCTTAATATTATGGCAAAACAGAAACTAATCTGGTATGCGAGTTTAGGGGTTTTTAGCTGCTGCCTAAGTATTTTTTTAGCAGAAATAGTGCAGATGTACCCGGCCTTAGCTTTGTTCTATCTAGCTTTGGGATATATTGCATATAGAGTTTTTCAAGGCAATCAACATCCCCAAGCCCGTGATGGAATGGCAGCTAATTTAGGTAGGGGAAGTATTGATTATGGCTGGTGTTTGCTCATTTGTTTTACGGGTGCATTAGTAGGGGGTGGAGCATCATGGATATTATGGGCAGTCCAGTCACTTTCCTTGTAGGGGGTGTTGGTTGTATGGCGATCGCTCTCCACCCAAGTTGCTCTAATGCCGTTAGTGCTTACTTTGCCGGATGTGGAATAGCATCTGCTGGTTATGCCATGAAGCGCTCCTATGAGCTACAGGTAGACGGTGCTATCGCCAATACTATGAGAGAGTATCACGTTACCAGTACCGCTGCTGAGGCTGAAATTAGAATTAATCAATTATATGAAGCTGCATATCCTCAGCAGCAACCAATGATGATTATGTCTCAGAATACTGAACTTGACCCAGATAAGTATTTTGAGTGGATTAGATTTGTTACTGAAAGTGATAAATATCCTCATGCAATATTAGAGGCAGAAACAGGAGGGGGCAAAAGCACTCTGGCAACAGCATTAGTAAAGTATCTGGGTGGTGTTGCTATTGTTTCAAATCCACACTATAAACCGGGCGACTTCCAAGAGTTTACTAATTACTGCAAAGGTATGAATTATGGTAGCTGGAAACAAGACACAATTCCAGAACATTATTTAGAAAGTAATGAATCAATGGAATTACTATTTCAAGACTTTCTTGATAATAATTTACCTTTTACAGTATCGTGCGCTCATTTCTTCAAAATAATTCACTTAGAAATGAAACGGCGTTACAAACTGAGAGAAAAAGGCATAGAAAATTATCCATTTATTAACATCATTGCTGATGAGTTTAACGAAACTATAGACGAGTTAAAACAATCAAAATCTACTAAAGATAATGAATGGTTTAAGCCTACTTTTAAGCAGTGTTTTATATCAATTCTCAGACAAGCAAGAAAAGTCAATATTAGACTAATTGGATTAGTACAAAATGCTGAATTAGAAGGTTTAGACTTAAAAAATCTAGGTTCAGTTAGGAAATGTTTTAAGAGAGTAAGACTAGGGGAGATTGCTAAAACTTATAGTAAGAAAGTTGACCCCGAAGTATATAACTGGTGTCATACCCAAAAGTATCCAATTTTAGTAGAAGATACCCCGGCAAAATTACCAATTCCTATCAATATGATGGCTCTGGAATCTGTCAAAGTTGGAGATAATTCCGATGATAATGAAACTCAAGAAACTAACAATAATCATAATGACAATGAAACCGACAATTATAACAATAATTCTGATACTAAACCTGACAATTATGAGGGTAATTCCAATGAAGATTCCGACAAAATACAAGACAATTTATCAGATAATAAGATTGACTTAACTAAGGACAATTTACCCACACTGGAAGTGATTGAACAGGAGATACTAGCCTTCTGTGCTTTGCAAAAGTCAGTCACGGCTAGGGAAGTTCAACGGGCGTTTAAAAAGTATAAATTATCTGCTGAAGCTATTAAATCAATACTCAGAGATTTTGAAAGAAAAGGTTTAGGAAGTGTAACGGAGAAAAAAGTAGGAGGGGCGGTTAGTGTGACATTTACTATCAGTGACAGCGAGGGTGACGGCTAGGTGTCACTGGTTGTATCTCTGGTGTTTCTTTCAGGCTGTCACTCATATTTTATAGGTTGTCCAGCGATTTTATCTTGTTTCTCTCCCATGCCTCAATTCCCCAAAATCTACAAGGAAGCTGCATCAGGTACAGCGATCGCCGTGACAACGAAATTTCAAACAATATTGTTACTAATCAATAGGAAGAAAGACAATGAAAAGTGCATTACAACCAAACAAAGAAGAGCAACCTAATTTAGTATTAGAAATTGCTAAAAAAGCATTCCCATTAATATTACTATGTTTAGTGTTAGGTGGTGGTGGTTTAGTAGCAGTATTTAGTTCCAAACCTAAGCCAGAAAAAGTAGTAGAAAAAGTTACTAATCAAGTCACAGATAATCAATCAAAACTACCTCCCTATACTCTGATTTTAGATGGCAAAAAAGCCACAATTAAATTCCATAATAATGAATCTAATATGGTATTTGAAAATTTATCTGAAGTACAAATTATCTGTTTATCAGGAGGAGGTGGTATAGGGTGTGTATTACCTAATTATAAATCTCCTGTAGCTAGAGAATTTGAAATTCAAACACCAAGAATTAAGACTACTGTCAAAACTTCTGGACTATCTCTAACAGATGAACAAATGGATAGTTTAATGTTAATATTTGGAGTTATATTTGCACTCTGGCTCTTGAATAAGTTAGGTATTATAAAATGGTAAAATAAACAGTTAAATCAAACTAACTCGATTTTAAAGAAATAAATAATTATCCTTTTTAGATATAAGGTACAAGTATAAATCCGGTAATTCTATTTACCGGATTTTTTGTCTTAAATTTTATTTAAGTAGTTGTTATTTTATAGATGTAGCGACTCGTCTGGGGTTCCATGTTCCATCAAATTACAAAGGTAGCCTTGGCTCGGCAGTTAAGAAAAAATGCGGTCATTTATTAATGGGTAAAATTATTTCAAATCACTAACCTCCAAATAGGAGGTTGAGTGTAATCACCAGTTTTTGGGGTTTAATAGTCTATTTATAAAAAGTCATAAGTTTAAAAGAATTGACAAAAACTACACAAGACTGGTGAGACTCTGTATAAGCTTGGTGAGATTAAAAGTCTCATGGTGAATAAAAGCTATTTTCAAGCGTTGTTTTTGGTAGATATTATAATTAATAATAGCCTATTTTATTAATAATATTAGTATTAATCTAAATATAGACAGGATATACAGGATTAATGAAGCGTTTGTTGTAGCCGTGATAGCTATTATTATGCTTATTACTATTAGCAATAAAGATAAATAAGTATTAATTATTTTTCACATATAGACTTCCCCCCGTTAATTTCCGTAGTTAAATTATAACCTATTAATATTAACTAATAAAATTTATTTATTAATAGCGATATTAACATTAAGCGGTTAAACACATCAAGAATGGAGGGATTACAGTGTATCATCGTGGGACTGGCGAATCCCATGACGGGATTCTAGAGTCTCATGGTGGGATTGGCGAGTCTCATGGTGGGACTACACTTAAATATATATAATAAAAAATAAATAATTAAATCAACTCCAATTAAGATCAAGAGGCGTTGGAAAAAATTTAATTTATATTTTTTTTTATTTGTTAAAGATGAGATTATTTATATATTTATTTACAGCCAAGTAAAGAATATTTTTTTATTTATGGTTTTAGATGAAAATCTTGATCTGAAAATTGAATTAAAAATGCGCCCGTGAATTTTTCGTCGAGCGCGTGAAGCAATATATTCATTTTGCGGTGTCTAGGAGAGCCTTTAAGGTGGGTTGAGATGATTTTAGGTAGTTTGTGTTGTGATGCAGGTTTAAAGTGTGTTTTAATTGTTTCAACTCACTAACCTCCAAATAGTAGGTTGAAAGGCTTATCAATTGCTTATTCTTTTCGGGGTGTAAAAGTGTAAAAATAAGAGACTCCCATTAAATTAATTTCTTTTCTCTCAATTTTATCCATAATTCCCCCCTCAAAACGAATATATTTTTCTGGTTTTAAACCTCCTATATTATAGGATATAAATAGGAGGATATTATCGGAATTAAACTATTTATTACTTTCTAATAATGGTTGATTTCCTGAGATAATTGCTTGTACTTCTGAAGCGGATAAGCCGTCCAAACAGCGCATTTTGGCAGTTCCTTGAGGATCGACAAACCTATCAACATGATCTAAGCAGGTTGATAATTTATCTATACTATGCCCGGCATCCGACCGCTCTACCCATCGCCATTCAAGAGAGTAATAGGTAATAGCCTTTAACTCTCCAGAAGCATCCGGTTTCTGTCCTGAATGTCTTACAAATTCTGGTACAAATATCCCTAATGCCGGATTAACGCCCCGGGCCTGTAGCTTTACGATTAAATTGTTGAAACTGGTTAGCGATCGTGTTTTTATATAGGTACACATCACACAGTTATTAGGGATATCTTCACTGCTACCAAATTCACTCACAATCCATAATTGCCCCCAAAGTGCGTTGGTAGTTGCTCCTAGAGTGCCAAAAAACTTACTGAATTTTAGAATACTGCAATATAACTTATTTCCCACTGGATCATCCCCTAGAGTCCACATACCGGATTGACAGTTATTTCGTAAATTGATAGCCATTTCAGGGACTAGGATAGAGTCTGTTGATACTTCACCGAATACGTTTAATGTAGTTGTCATTGTTTTTATTCCTTAAATCTTGTAATGTTACCCCTATCCAATACAGATAGGGGATTTTTTGTTGAGTTAATTATTCCAGGGGTGATTGGGATTGCTTATCATTTCTGCTATCATTTTCAGGGCTTCACTAATCCCGCCTTTCATTGAATCAGCTCGTTTTGCCATGAGTTGGGAGTTGTCAGTGGGAGAAACATACCATTCACAATCCCTGTACCTTTTGATATAACAGTATTTAGTGGTACTCCTAGCTACTTTACATTGGTCTTCATCGTCAGTTTTGTAAGCTTTGAAATGTTCCGGCAACCGGGCTGCTATCTTACTACCTAGTGATATTTCTCTAGGATGGTTTATGTACCCTGTTTCCCGTAACTCTTGCCAAATCTTATCAAAATAGGGTTTTATGTGGTCTGGAGTAAAATCAGAGAAAGATAGATAAATCTGATTATTGAAAACTAAATTAATATAGTTCCCATGAACATCATTATGATGATGGCAGAAATAATGTCCGTTAATTGTGCCGGAATTAGGGCAATACCAACCGTCCCACTTTATACCAAGATGTAGGTATGGTGTTGGTTTATAGGTCTTGATTACAGTTTTAGGTTTAGCAACCTCATAGTTAATCCCCTGCTCAACCATGAAGGCTTCTAAATTAAGGCTGTATTTGGCTAGCTCGTTTATCAGAGTGGAGTCAACGTCAACGTAACTTCCTTTATGGGTTGCCGATCCTACCTCAGTGCCATAGTGGAAGCATTTCAAATCTTCCCACTCCTGGAAACATACCTTAAACCCTTCTAGCTTTTCTATTTCAGTCTGTATAAGTTCAAAGCAAGTGGGGTCATCATCTTCATCTTCATAAAAGAAGCACCCCTCAAAGTCATCATCTGTATCCTCTCCAGTGTTAGGAGAGGATTCTAATACCTCCCCAGATAATGACTCTATGCTTTTTTTAGTCCTAATCCCTTAGAGAAGATTTTGTAGCCAGAAGCGGGTACGAAGTAGTTTTTATTTTCCCACACTACATTTACCGTACCATCAGGTTTTGTGTAAGTCACTTCTACTGTTTTACCGTTTAACGCGCTATCCTTGTCATGTACTTCAATAATGTCCCCTGCTTTTGCCCCGTCGCTTTGCTCTAATACTGTTGAGTCGGGCTTGTTTCCAGTTACTATACCAGTTGGCTTTGGGGCGGGTGCTAATCCTGTGAAATTATTCTGAGAAATTTCTTCTGCTGTAGGTGCTGTATCTTCTGTATCTTCCGGTTCAGAAAGAGCTTTTTCTAGTTTTACTACTAACTCAGGAGGACAAGGTTTTTGGGATTTTGCAGCCACAGCTTTGAGCGATCGCTTGTCCACTACTTTAAATATATCCTGGTTTATTAGGTAGATTACGCGGTCATCTTCATTTTTAATTTGTAACCCGTGCAAATAGAATCCAACATACCGAGCGTTTTGAAGCTTGCCTAGTACATCGCGCCATTGGATAAGGTCAAAAGGGGTTGCTGCTTTTTTATCCATAGCTGCGTTAGCACATTTGATTAGGTTACGCTCTATGATACTACAGGAATCCCAAACCTTGTCTGCCTTGTCTGAACCTATCTCTACTTTAAACTTTTCCAATTCAGAGCGATTCTTGCACCCCAACATCCGCTCCTTCAATGACTCTGACTGAAGTTCGTCAAAAATTACTTCTGTGGAGTCGGGTTTTGGCAAACTAGAATCACTTTCACTCGCTACAACTTCATTAGCTTCTAAAGTGGGGCTTGGTTCTGGAGAAATTTCTACTTTTTGCTCAGGGCTGGTGATAATTTTTGGCTCGGATTGCTGACGATTTTCTGAGATTTTATTAAATGCTGCTTCTATCCGGGCTACTTCTGCTTTAGAAGAGTATGGTGATTCAATTTTTTTCTCAACTTTGGGTGCGGGTGCGGGGGGTAATTGTTGCTCTTCTGGAAATATATCTGCTTTGAAATGTTCTGCTGCTTTCTCCAACTCATCCACAGATTCAATAGATTCAATAGATTCAATCTCAATTCTTACTGGTGCTAGTGTAGGTTCTGGAGTAGGTAGCTGTGAAAAGCGATCGCTAACCACTGACTGATAGTCCGGGTGTTGGGTTAGTAGCAATTCCAATTCTGCAACCTTTGAGGCAATTTGTGAATCAGTTTCAACTAATTTAGTTAGTTGGGCTGTTGCTGTATCTAGTTGATTTTTGAGAATAGAGATTAGCTGCTCTTGGTTGTGGATTTTCTCAGATTTTAGTATCATTGTAATTTCCTTCGTTAATTGAATTGACTGGGACATTAAAAGGACATTGCCTTGACTTTGGACGGTGAGGGCGGTGTCCTTTTTGATTTGTCCCTGTAGAAGTTTTTATCCTCTACAAATATTATCCTAACCACACTTACGCCGTGTGTCAACCCCTAGACAAAACTTTTTTTTGCACCTAATATATTGGTATAACCGCGTATGTGCCACTAGGAGGACACAAAATGAGCAAGAGTACCAACAAAGGCTATGAGACCGTCAAACAGGCTGATAGAGGGTATGCGGGACATTTCAACTCGCCATACTCCGAGCCAATGGGGAAACCCCTGTCTCTGAGATTTCCACAAAGTCTTGATAGTTTCTTGGAAGCTGAAGCAAAAAAAAATGGGACTAATAAAACTGCCTTAGTAAGAGAAGCTGTTAAATTTTTCAAACAATTACAGGAGGAGCGGGCGGGTAATACTGCTAGTGGTTAGTGCGATCGCCCCTACCTCCCCAACAGAAACCTATCCAACAGGAGGCGGGACAGGCTATATAGTAAAGTAAGGAGCGCATTATCTACAGCACTACTAAATGCTTCCTGTAGTTCAAAAAGTTAATGTCACACCAACAAATTAATTAGCAAGACAGTCACAATGTACAGAACTCAAGCAGAAGACACAACAATCGAAACTGAAAGAATGTTCTTTGACTTGGTAAGAAACCTCCCTATTGAAACTAGAATAATGCAATATCACAGGGCATCTATTCAGTCTCAACAAATATGGTGGAATCTATTCAAAGAACACAATAATATCCCTGATAAACAACTCAAGAAAAAATACATAAACTTAAAACTCGGAGAGAAATATTGTTCAATAAATCAACTTGTTGACATAGATTTTATGATTGCTTCAGAAATAGATTTAGCTATTGTACTGGGTGAAAAGTTAGATGCCTTAAATATTCCATATTATTTAGGAGGCGGTCTTGCTAGCTCTTTTTGGGGGGAGCGGAGACAGACAGAAGATGCTGATATTGTAGTTATTTTAGGACCAGAAAAAGTACAAGAATTTATGGCAGCTTTATCAGTAGAATTTTATGTAAGCGAGGTTGCTATAGATGATGTTATGACGGGTCGCAGCAGTAGTTTTAATGTAATTCACAAGGCATCAGTTATCAAAGCTGATATTTATCCTATCAACCATAACAATGAGTTTGACTTATCAGCAATGTCGCGCCGGAAACAAGTACATCCTTTTTCTACAAATAAAACTATTTACATTGCTTCTGCTGAAGATGTAATTTTGCAGAAATTAAGGTGGTATAAACTCACTAAAAATCAATCAGAGAAACAATGGCGGGATATTTTGGGTGTTCTTAAAGCTAGGAGAGATGAAATAGATTATAGCTATGTAAAACACTGGAGTAATAGGCTTAACGTCTCTGGAGAGCTAGACAGAGCTATTGATCAAGCCACATTACCTGAACAATAAGAAAAATATACTAAAAGCCAGTAGGATAAGCTGCCTGCTGGCTTGTTTGTGTAAGGAGCGATCGCCAAAATCAAACCACTTAAATAATAATAAAATTTAATTGATTTATATAAATTTTTATATGGTTTCAAGTATAGGAACTACCAATAAATAAAAGGATTTTTAATCAATTACTTATTATATAACGTCCATATAAATTATACAGAGAGAAATTTCATAATACTTTAATCCAATATGATTAAGTAATTTTAATTATTATTGTATTAACAATATTTATATTTCTATTCCTATTGAGTCGCGATTCAATAGGATTTTTTGACTAACTTAATTATGGCAAATTTCTGTTGTCACCCCGCGCATCAAATATATACAAAAATATAAATTATTTGGGGTTGACAATAAGTATTATATGCTACTATAGATTTATGTGACAGTAATCTAAAAGCATGGCATATCATAGCAGAGGTGGAGTTAGAGAGGGCGCGGGTAGACCTTCTAAAGCTCCTACTAAAACGATAAGAATTGAAGAAAATTTGGCAGATAAAATTAAGAAATTAACCACCAAATTAGAATCTAATTATATTTTGAGTAAGTGGGAGAGTGTGGAAAATTTTCTGCTACATAATCAAACCCTCCCACAGCAAGATACAAACAATAAACTACCTCCACATTTATCAAAAGCTTTGGAAGATAAAGCGTTGGTTGAATTACTAGATAAAATATTTAGTAAATTTTCTCCTGTTGACTTTATTAGCTATTGGGAAGATATTGACCTTACTGAAATAGAACCTACATCAGAAAGTCAGTTGGCAACGTCAAACGTATTATGTGAAGCTACAACAGGGAAAGCATATACAGTAAGCACTCCAGAAGTTAACTTAGCTAAGGATGTGACCCTAGAAAAGTCAGAAGTTGTTTCAGTAGTTGAGTTTTCTGACTATAAAAGTTCGGATGGAAATCTACTAACTAAAGAACAATTTAATATTTTACAAGCTGTACGCAATAGAACATCCGTTCCGCTCCGCGATCGCCTCCCTCAAGCTGAGAAAAAAGGATTATTAATTGAGGCATTAGCTGGTACTGGAAAAAGTACAATGTTAGCTGAGATAGCTAAATTTTTGAAGGATGAAAAATTATCGCCTCTTGAATGTCGTTTTGTTGTATTTGGTAGGAAAAATAAACAGGATTTAGCTGAAAAATTATCAGAGATAAAGTGGGAAAAATCAGTACAAACTCTCAATAGTTTAGGCTATGAAATGTTGAGATATGCACTAGGCAAAAGTCACAAACAATTCAGACTAAATAATGGAAAGTATGAGAAACTAGCTCAGGATAAAGGCTATATAGATAGATATAATAAATGGGGTGAGAAAATACCAGGTCAGCTACAAATTGAAAATCATAATGGAGAATTAGCTATTAAATCAAAGGCTGATTTTGTAGATTTATTGGATAAAATAAGACTACATTGCTACTTTGTGGATGAGATAAGTAAGGATAATGTATGGGAGATTACAGGTAAATACGGTCTTGAGATATTTAAAAGTAGGCTAGGTGAAATAACTGAAGCTGTTTGTGATGTTTTAGAAGCTGGTTTAGATGATGGAATTAATAAGTTAAACATAGATTTTTTAGACCAAACTTGGTTATTATGGCACGACCAAAATGTATATAAAAATGTATTTAATAAATGGTCAAACAAGCTGAAGGTTATTTCTATTGATGAGTGCCAGGATACAGATTTATTACAGATAGAGTTTATTAAATTGCTGCACAAATCATCTAATAATTTTATAATTGCTTGTGGAGATAAAAATCAAGCTATATACTCGTTCCGTGGTTGCTTAACAGATGGAATTGATGTAATTGCTAAAAAATTTAACTGCGATAAAATGCCATTAACTACTAACTGGAGATGTGGTAAAAAACATTTAGAATTAGTCAGAGATATTTACCCACATATAGACATTAAACCATCCCCTACAGCTCCAGATGGTGAGATTAGAATTATCAAAGAAAATCACTTTTTAGATATATTTGATGAAAGCGATCGCTCCTTATCTTTCTTTGGTATTTGTCGTAAGAATGCACCCTTATTAATTTTTGCTATTAGACTTTTAACCGCTGGATATGCTGCTAGAATTAAAGATAGAAACTTAGGGGCAAAATTACTAAATAAAGTCAAGGAAGTTGTGAGAGGTAATTATGATGTTAATACTTTTTTAAACCAGGTTGATAATTGGTTTGAATTTCAAGCTAATTCTATTAATAAATTGCCAGAGAAAGTCCAGGAGCAAAAATTAACTGAACTGAAAGATTATAGAGATTGTTTGGTGGCTTTGTTTGCTAAATTTCAACCTAAAAGTTTGAATGATTGGAAAACTGAGATAGATAAAATATTTGATGAATCAACTACTACTAAAAAGATTATAGATTTATATACAATTCATAGTGGAAAAGGTGGAGAAGGGCATTATACATTTATCCTTTATCCTGAGAATATGCCGATTGAATTTGAGAAGCAATCTAGAGAAGAAAGGCAACAGGAACAACACATGATTTATGTTGCTTTGACCCGCTGCCTAGCTCGTGCTAAAGGTGGTATTTTGTGGTTGGTGTTAGAAGGGAAAAAAGATGCAATAACTTACCCTAAATGGCTACCACATGATTACCGTCAGCTTTGGAAAGATGATAAAAGTGGGGATTTTGAAAATTTAGAAGATGAGGATGATATTGAGTTTTAAGGCGATCGCTCTTTATTACTCCACACAGCAATAAATCTAAGATTTTCAAGCTCTGAAACCTTCAATATTAGGGAATTTCATTTCTAGATTGCCGTATAGTGACAGCTCCCCTACGGGATGCTCCGCAAACGCTATATTTCCCCCTAATAAGGCTTTTGAGGCGCTTGTCACCCCCGTAAGCTTGTCAATTTTCGTTGATATCATACACTTTTAAAACTTCATCCCCGTAATGGTTAATCACTTTAACAGCAATTTTGCCTAATTTTCCATTATGTTTTGGAGGAGTAAAAGGACGACTTACAGTTGAATAAATTTCATTCCAAGCGTCTTCATTAATCTCGCTTTTGAGGGTTAGTTTCAGTTTTTTGTATGGTTCATTTGCACCTGTAAAATAAGCATGACGAACAAAGAAACTCTCTCCATTATAATCGGTATCAATAAACCAACAGGCGATATCTTTGGTGGAACTACTGCGTATTTCTCCAGTAGTGGGGTCATAAATATCTAGCCCGTGTAATTCTACTTTAATCTTATCATTATCAACTTTGTTAATAGTAATATCGGGTTCTCCAAACACCATAAACAAATTGCCTGAACCTGTTTTTTTGAGCAGTTCTTCTCCTAACATTAAATCAGGGTTCATTTTAGTAATTAATACCTGTAATTTACCATAACGTTTAGATTCTTCAGATACACCAGGGTCAAAGGAAAACCCACAAATTAGAAGTAAATCATACCCTAATCCTTGGACTGCTTCTTTAGCTGCTTCTTTTATTTGGTCAGAACCTACTGTACCGTATTCAGAGCCAATAGAAACCGCGACTCGTTTAGTTTGCCCGTCATTATCGGTGTATTCTCCTTCTGCTTGTATCCAATTACCTCCATAAAGTTCAAGGATATCAAACTTTAATCTTTCTCCTTTTTTGGTGTTTTGAACTCCTGCTTTTTTCAGGTTATCAATGATAGTCGTTTCAAATTTTTCTGATGCTTGTTTACTTCCTTCTTGTTCAGAATTTGGTTGTTCAGTTTCAGTAGAAAGAACCCGATGAGGTGATAAACTTTCGACAGTGAAAGGACCCGTTACTCTGACTCGTTTTTTGTCTTCATAGGGTTGGTCATAGAGAATTTCACTTTCGGAATTACGAGAGATAGACTCATCAATTTTTTCCTGTCTTTGTATTCTTAATTTCCACCATTCAGTTAATAAGTTTTTCGCTTTATCTGACCATTTATCTTCTGGTTCTCTGGGAATTTCCCATTCTTCCCATTTCTTTTTCAGGAGTTTGTTTAATTGTTGTCGTATGGGTTCTAGTTTTTGTTGCCATTTTTCGTAAATGGTGTCAATTTCTGGGTTATTAGCAATTGCTTTGAGGGTAATATGGGGAACGGTTTTATAAACAAATCCTTTTTTAATATCTCCTGTGGTTTCGGGGTTGACGGGGGGAACTTGTCCGGTAATTTCTGCTTCTTTAGCGATCCCTTCTTGGGAATCTGCTAGGAGATAATAGTCATATTTTGCTGACATTAACCGTGTTCTGGCTAATGCTAAGGCGACTCGACTGGTATCTATGGTTATCCATCTTCGACCCCATTGTTCTGCTACATACGCGGTTGTTGCGCTTCCCATTGTGGGGTCTAGAACTAAGTCACCTGGAGATGTTGTCATTAATAGACAGCGTTGAATAATTAGTGATGAAGTCTGAACAACATACAACTTATTATATTCTCCTGTTGTGTCTGTCCATAGATTAGATATTTTGCTAACTGGGAAGTCATCGTAGTAAATAATATAACGAAGCGTTTTTCCCTTATTAAACAAACGTCTTGCTTGAGCTAACTTTTTCATACCACTTTTAGTAGTTTTCCAACTTCTCCCAGAGTCTGTCCTATAAATTTTCCCTTCGTATTCAAAATCAAAAATACATGATTGTGTATACCCACTAGAAACTAAGTTGTCATCACAAAAAACCTTACTTCCCTTTGGAATCCAGTTTATATTTTCTTTTTCTTCTGGGGTTAAACTTCTTCTTTTCCCGTCTTTTAGCTCCAGGTTTGAATATCTTGAATCATCCCCCAGTTCTCGCTTGGTAAAAATGTCTTGATACTTATATTTAGAAATATCTTTAGCATACCATATTAAATACGAAGTAATAGTTGATAACCCTGATGATGTTAGTGTTCCTGAACTTCTATAAGAAATTAAACTCACAAAATTCTCACTCCCAAAAACCTCATCCATCAAACATCGAACCAGATGAACATTTTCATCCCCAATTTGCACAAAAATACTACCCGATTCCGTTAATAATTCCCTAGCAACAACCAACCTATCCCGTAAATAACTCAAATAAGAATGTATCCCTAATTCCCAAGTATCTCGAAATGCTTTCACCTGTTCCGGTTGTCTCGTTACCTCCTCTGCTTTCCCATCTACAACACTTCTTTTTAGGGTAGAAACCTGCCAATTAGACCCAAATTTTATTCCATAGGGAGGGTCTAAATATATCATTTGCACCTTCCCTTTTAATCCTTCTTTTTCTGCTAAAGAATTCATTACTAAAAGAGAATCCCCCAAAATCATACGATTTGACCAATTAACTTCATGCTGATAAAAATTAATTAATTGCTCAAATTCAATCCCATTAAAATCAGCAAATAAACTTAATTGTTGTACCTCTTCTTGTTTTTTATACTGATTTCTAAAATCTTCAATAATCGCATGGGGATGGATTTTTTCTTGAATATAAATGGGAACCGCAAAAACTTCTAAATCCTTACTATCTTGTTCATCTTTTCCCTGCCAAACTAACTGCGGGTCAAGGGAAGTATCACGAGGATAAACAATAGTTTTAGGTTTTTTATCATCTTCTGACATAAAATCCCGTAACTCTTCAGTAGGAATATTAGCACGTTTTTCTTTATGCTTAACACTCTCAATTTTTTTAGTCTCATTTTTTTTAGTAGTTTTAGAAGTTGTTTTTTTACTAGGCATTGTTTGTACTCTAAAGTGTAATAAGTATTGGCTAAATTTATGATTTGTTGTCCTGATTGGACAATATTTTGGGGTTCCTAAACAGTTAATAAATAACCCTATAACTGATTAAAATTACCTGTTTGTATAGCTGCCTTAATAGTATTTTCAGCATCCCAAGGGTCAGTAATATTAATAAACTCCCAACGTCCAAACCCTCCATGTTGATTAACCGCAGGTATCCATTGCTTTCGTGCTGTTTCTACCTTAATATCCTTATCTGTACGAGCTTCTCCAGACACTTCAACAATTAAGTTGAGCAAGTCATTTTCTCCTCGTCCATCATCAATTTTAGTCAAAAAATCAGGCATATAATTTTTAGATTTTCCCTGCATTGTATAAGGAATAAAAAAGCCTAATCCTTGGTTTTTGACATAACACACCACCTCATCCATATCTTCTAAAACCTGTGCCATTTTTTGCTCCCAAGAATTGGTATCAGCTACCACATAATTAACCGGAGATTTATTAGTAGTATAAGTAGGGCGAGATGTATCAAAATCTACATATTTTGTAGAACCAATAGTGTCATAAGGTCTAAGAATTGATTTCAAATATTTTCTTGGTTCTCCATTAGTAATTGCCCGATAAATACAATCAGAGGCATCATGGGCAAATTCATTTAATAATAATAATTGAGGGTAAGTATTAGATTTATAAGTCATTGCTCCCCCTTGTTTTGTAGATTTGAGCCAATCTTTAGCAATTTGTAATACTTGAGGAAATAACCAAGCTTGAATTTCTGAATCATCTAAATTAATCTTTTGTAACTGTTCGAGTTCCTCCTTATGATTTTTACCATCACTACGAAAGTATTTCTCTAAGGTTAATTTTGCTAACAAAAAAGCGACTTCCTGTTCTCGTCTTAATTTCAAATCATCAAGGGAATGAATACTAGACTTACCAATGATAGGTGCATTCTCCGTTTTAGTGGGTAAATTCTCGGTCGAGAGCGTGTAACGACAATCTATCCCCGAAAAATCCGCTTGTAACTTACTTTGAGTAATTTCAAAGCGATAACCCAACAAGCGAGGAAAAGTAATCTCTAAATGGGAACGGTTAGGAATTGCTCGTACACGGGTCGGTAAAACACCTGGTTTTGGTTGTTTCGTTGAACCAGCACAGGGAATAAAAGCAAAAGGAACCCCATAAACCTCTGCATACTCAGGGTCATAACTATCAATGTCTACAGTCTTGCTCTCATAACTGAGAGGTTTAATACTGTTAGCATAAGAAACTCGTCTTAAAGCTCGTCCTACTACCTGTTCACATAATAACTGAGTTCCAAATGCTCTAACTCCTAAAATATGAGTCACCGTTCCACAGTCCCATCCCTCAGTCAGCATGGAAACCGAGACAACACAACGCACTTGTTCTCCCAGTTTTCCTAATTTACCTACTGTGTTCATCACTTCCCGTAATAAGTCTTCATCACTGAGTTTGTTAGGGTCAAAACCAGGGAACCGACGACGATATTCAGCTTTAAACTCCTCTATTTCCTGTTTAGCTATCTCTTTGAACTCTTTGGTCATAGCTTCCCCAGACTCTAGTTGTTCACTATCGACCAAAATTGTGTTAGGACGCAGCATAGGATTACCGTTTTCATCGACATTGCTAAACAAAGGTAATTTTCCTTTAACTAAAATCGGTCTACCATCAGGATAAGTTTTCTCGGTACTCCATCCCGAAATATAATCATAAACAAGCTTGGAAACACTGGTATTATTACAAACAACAATAAACACTGGAGGAGTTAAACCCTTTGCTTGAGCATCTATATTATCTTCCCATTGCTTGAAAGCCTTTTCATAATTACTGTACAAACTTTGTAACGCACCTTCAAGTTCTTTGGGTAATTTAGGTTCTGGAGTCGTTACAACATTATCCTTTGATGTTGATTTTCTGCCTTTTTTAGGTAAACCATCTCGAATTAATGACCAAATATTGCGATAAACAGGCAATTCTCCCCTCATGCTATCATCGGCGACAGGAACGCGAGGCACTTTGACAATGCCAGACTCAATAGCATCAATTAAAGAAAAGTCAGAAATCACCCAAGGAAACAACGTCCCTTCTCGATAACCTGAACCTTTGAGGTAAAAAGGGGTAGCAGACAAATCATAAACAACTTTTACCCCTAATTTTTGCTTAATTGCTTCTAAACCTGAAATCCAAATACGAGCTTCTTCTTTATTTTTATTAGCTTCTTTGCGGTCATCTCCTGTATATGTTTCCTCATCTCCATCCGGTTTACGACGATAACAATGGTGTGCTTCGTCATTGAGAACAATAATATTTTTCTTATTACCTAAACCTCGACAAACTCGCCTTACCATTTGCTCAGGCGTTTCCTTAAAGGAGCTACTATCTTTATTCTGATTTAACAAATTTTTCGTCAAAGGAGATACCGATGTGTGTTCTTTGAGTTGAAAAGCATGGTAATTAGTAATAACAATCTTAGCTTTTTCCAGTTCCGGTAACAAATCAGCAGGAACTAAATCAAATTTTTTATAATAATTTTCAGGGTCATTGGGTAATAAAACTTTTAAACGATCTCTAATCGTAATGCCTGGAGCTACTATTAAAAAAGCATCACTAAATTCCCGTTTTTTCGAGTTGGCTATTTTATTGAGAGAATGATAAGCGATTAGCATTGACATAAGCACTGTTTTTCCAGTACCAGTCGCCATTTTTAACGCCATACGCAATAAAAGCGGATTGGCAGCATCTTTAAATTGGTTTAGCCGATTAATAATCCAACTATCTCCTGACTTTTTGGCTACTTCAGTAATATAAATAACTGTTTCTAATGCCTCAAGTTGACAGAAAAATAGTCGTCTTTCTCGTCCTGTATTTTTCCAATGCTCTAATAAACGTCGGGTAATTGAAGTAATTTGACCGCTTCCTTGATATCCCCCTTTACGCCACATAGAAACCCGTTCTCTAATGTCATTGATAAACTTATTTTCTTCAATACGATCTTTAGTCAAGTAACCTAAATCAAGTTCTAACTGTTGGCTTTTTTTCTTAGGTTTAGCAATCGGAATAAAATAATGACTTTTTCGCCGTTCTTCAATAATATCATTGGTAATTCCCTCATTATCGAACCTAAAATGCCGTAGTGGTTCTTCAAATGCTGAATTAATAATAGGATTTTCAATAATGACTTGTTTCATCAACTTTTACACTCAACTCTAATAAAATAAATCCCCAAGTAAATCAGAAATATGACCCTGAGCATCTTGGCGGCAATCATCATATATCATCAATATCTCAACCTGGGAATGTCTGGAGAGTTTTTGCACAGCTCTAATATTCCCATTAGTTGCCTCTAATGCAGCAGTAATAGCACTATGTCTTATCCGGTGGGGAGAAAACTTTTTCGGTAAATTTACAGCTTTAGCAACATTATCCACAATCCTATATATATGTTGGTCAGAAAGTCTTTTAACCTCGTGAATACGGTCTAGGTTAATGAAAAGTGCCTTACTATCATCTCCTACAAACCGCCGTCTGTCATACATCCAAACCTTCAGAGCCTCTATAGTCTGGATGTTTAATGTAATGCGTTCGCGGTCGAGCCTACCTTTACCTAATATCCATAAGTAGCGATCGCCATCCCAATCAGATATATCAATGCTAACTACCTCAGCACGTCTCAAAGCATTAGACCAGAGAAGCTGCAATATAGCGTAATCCCTCTTACCAATTAAGGTTGAACGGTCAGGATGTTGTAACATCTTATTAATCCATTCAGGGCTAACACCCGTGGTATCTCTCCACTTCTGAATCCCTCTGCTACATACCAAAGCTTCTGATGATAGTATCCAGTCACAAGCTCCTATGTCATTGGAAAATTTCACAAAAGCTTTAATACTCCCCACTTTACGACTAATTGACGACATCTTGAGACCACGTTCTACCAAATGGTTTTTCCACTTCAACACGAGCGCAGTCGCTTCAACCTTAGTCAAACTCAAGAAATCTTTAATAGCTACTGGGTCTGGCACCATACCGAAGTAACCGAAAAAATCCTTCATATCACTAGCATAAGCTCTCTTAGTCTGGGGCGATCGCTTATGTTGCAGCATCTCCTGATAGATGTCCCTATGCTCCCTAAACTCATCTAAATACCTGTCAAATGACGATGATTTAGTAATTTCTGTCATAAATGGATGTGAATGTTTGTTAGCCAAACTTATCATACTTTATTATCCTAGAGGATAGCTAGGGACATTGTACGGAATAGCTACGGAGTTTTTGCTATAATCTAGATAGTATTGTTTTTTGAAAAAATAATTATGATTCTTGATAATCTTAGGGAATTACAGGAAGCCTGCGATCGGGAATGGATTCTCAGTACGGAGCAAGTAGCTAAACTTTTGGAATTACAGTCCAACAATATAAAGGACGGAATGCAGAGGCATGGATTTAAGTTTATTAGAAGCGAAAATCAAGGGCAGCAGGCGGGGTGGGAAATTCAAAAATATTAGTTTTTCTGGGGAGTGCCAGTCATACCCTCCTACGACGGTTTTTATCCATTTCAACTATATACTTAATATGCCCCCACAAAGACCGTGGTTCTTCAGGCTTCATATCCAAGATAGAATCAATATGAGGTATTAAGTCTATAAATTCCTCTATAATTTGCGTCATGCTTCTCTCAGTCTCAGCAGCATATTTTCTTAATTGATATGCCCGTTTCTTGCTGATCTTAAAGTTCAAACTCTCTCTTTCAATTTTTGCCATTACTAATATTTTAATCTATAGAATATATAGAATATTTTAGCTAAATTGGCATAATTTGGTGAGTAAATGTAGCTTTTGGTATGGCTGATCGTAACTTTGACTTCTTCAAAGGTAAGCTAATTTTAGCTAAAGGCAAGCTAAAAGCAACTAATTTCTACCGCTAGCTTACCCCCACTTACCGCTTTTACCTAATTTTTGACTAAAAACCTACAGACAACCACATGACATCCGCACGACTTCTGCATGACATCTGCCATAGCAAAGCTAGCCACTATCAGCAGCTTCTGGAAAATTAAGGGAATTTGGGGAACTAAAAAGGTATTGGGTCCGGTGCCGCCCGCCAAACTGGTTCCAAGCCATCGGCTCCCATCCGCCAAACCTTAGTTATCAAATTGATAGAGGTTTCTATAATCTCCCTGTCAGAACCCCACCCCGGCCAGAGAGCCTTAACTGTGCTTCCTGCTATCTCTATAACTTCAGCCATTCCATAACTCCGTCCATTTAAGGAGAAGTCTATATCGTCTCCTAATGTTAGTCTAAAATCTTTGAGGGGTTGTTCTGGTGTCGCCTTCACTGCCAGACAATACCGAGGGCTGACTATTTCTCTTACTCCTCCCCCAAACTCAACCAATATCTCATCTACAGAATTTTTGATCTTCCCTAGATATCGCCCTATCACTTCCCCAGTGGGGGAGAAGTAGGATAACAACCGACCGATTCCAATAAATTTATGCTCCTCATTAAAATCTTCTGTTAGTAAGTCGGGAGTCTCAGGTAAAGTATCAATATTTGTATTATCTAGTTCATGTGGAGGCATAGTTTTTTGCTCATTTTTTTGTTGCTTCACTTTATAACCTCCACATACCTCTAGTTCATTGTTACCAATAGTTTTAGTAACCTCCACATCACCCCGATTATCCTTATACAGATAGGCTTGATGTGGAGGTGAGTTTTCTGTACTACATTCGTGATCTGTAGTATATTCAAAATCTCCGTAGATAGGCTTTTCTTCAATGGCCATATCTTCCCAATACCTCTGGATTAGAGATTGCTGTATAGTCTCTTGGTAAAGAAGATTTTGCCTCAGTTCGGTCAGCCCTTCTAGTTTAGTAATAGACTTTTCATCGTCACCTGTAATAGATTTAATTCTGGCTTCTACTTTTTGCAATGTCTTAATCTCGTAATTCCTGATGTTATTTGTGCCCCGTTTTGAGCTATGGCTCTTGCCTAACTTATCTAATAATGCTCCTATAAATTTGATTGGTTCCTCTCCTACGCTTAAATTAAAAAATCGCTTGATTTGTTGCTCAAACTTTTTAGCCTTAGTAAATATATCTATTACTGTTTGAGAATCTTTGTTGTAGGAGGCTCCTGCCAGGGTTAACTTCCTATCCTTGATAAACCCTATTTTCTGGAGTAATTCTCCTTTTCTGAGGTTTAATTTTAAGTCGGGTAAGAATGATTCACCGAATATCCATTTATAGGTATGATCGGCGATCGCTCTGGCTTCTAACATAAAAGCAATACTAGGATGAATTGCTAGGAAGTGTAGGAACTGTTTTTGTCGCCAGTGTCTATCCTTCACTAAATATTCTAGAAAAAAGTCGGTTGATACGTTTGTCCCAGGTAATCCTTTTGCTATCTTGTACCCTGCTAATTTTTTTTGGTCGTTGTCTAATTTACTATCTGCAATAGCTAAAGCATCATCTTCACTCATCAAACTACCCTGGTACATCAACTCAGCCTCAACCAATTTAATAGCTTCTTTTTCCTCTCCAGTAAGTCCCGGTAAATCGCTATTACTACCCTCCTTTAATGGCCGAACTACAAAATTTTCTTTAGTCTCAAGTTCATGTTTAAGGTTTTCCCCACAATTGAAGCGGAGGTAATCAGACCGCGCCTCAATCTTGGCTGTTAGGTCAATATGAGGATTGTCTAAATAATTTTCCTTATTAAAATTACCTATATACTCCCATATTTCCTCTGGTGACATTTCCCTTTCTTCCTTCCGTGCTTCCTCTATAGCCAAGTCTAAGGCTAAGTGCATTAATGATTGGTTGCTAGTTGTATCTTGGTAATTTTTGATATAGGTTTGTTTTCTCTCATCAGGGTCGAATGAGCTTGAAATACCAGATTTTAGGTTGTTGTGGGTTGCTGCCCAACCTACCCATTTCCTACAGGGTCGCGATCGCAACATCTGTTGCCTAAACTCACAAGGTTCAATAGTCCCGAAGTAAAAGCAATAACCCTTTTTGAACCATTCCATCTGCTGGCTAACTCCTACCATTAGGCTAGGAGACCACCCCCAAACCAGCGTACATTGAGCCTTAAATCCTCCGTCAAGGTTTTTGATTAATTCCTTAGCCCAAGGCTCTTCTGTAGTTGTCCGGTCAAGTCGGACAACATACTCTCCAAGTAAAGGAAATTTTTTGATAATAGCTTCGACAATTCCTTGTAATTCTATTTGAGAATCTGCTGTAATTAGTAATGGCTCCGCTCCTATTTCCTGGAGTTTATCCCAGACTAATCGCTTGAAATGTTCACTTCCTTCTGCTAGTCCTGGATGCTCAAATTTGACAACGCCTATCGCTGTGCATAAATCATCATTTAGTTTTTCAGCATCATAATGTAATTGGTTAATGACAGACTCTCTATCCTTTTTTCCTCCGATAATTAATTCAATTTCTCGGCTCGGTGGTAGAGCTTCATTCTTAATATAAAATGTTTGTTTTTCAGGAGCTAACTTTTGAATATATTCTACTTCTGTATCAGTGGGGTCTGCATCTGCCAATAGTATACCTTTTGCGTTTTTAATGATTTCTTTCAACCTGGATAGAATCAATGGACGACGGTCTCTGACTGCTGTCTTGGCTGTTGTCAGGTGCTTTAGTCCAGCCCTGGCTTCATCCATGATGATATAATCCCAGTTTTTATTTATAAATTTCCAAAGGGAGTCATAAATGACAACTGCTGCATTGTATTTTTTCAATGCTTCTGCTGTCTGCGGTAGGTCATCTTGGTAAGTAGCCATCATCTTCTCTGCCATTTCCAACCCTAGAATTATTCGGGGGCACAGGAAAAGCACACTATAGCCTAGATTTCTAAGTTTATCAGTTAATTTTCTGATTACTTTTTGAGATTTTCCCCAACCCTTGTAAGCTTCTAATAGCGTTATTGCTTCCAATGGAATCTTGTCATACAAGTCATCAGGAGGGGTGTCACAGTTAAGTAATATGTCTGGGGTCAAAGAGCAACTATTCAGTTTTTTCTGAATTTTTTCTACTAGGTAATCAAGTGAGGTTTTATGTTGCTTATCTTTCCGACCAAACCCAACTACATTATTTTTCCGACCATACTTTTCTTCCCATTGCTCCCTACTTATAGGGATATCTATTTCTCCTTTACACTTCAGCGTGGAGATTCCCAACAACTTAGCTACTTTTCTAAGTAGAATCCCTTCGTCTAGCTGATATCTGTTACCATATCTGCTGTAACGTCCCCACAATTTATCCGCGTCACGACGACTAAGAGCTGGACTACATCTTGAGCAATATTCATCTAATAGCGATCGCCCATTACCAGAATAGTTAATATTATTTCTGGATAAAATTTCTTCTACCTGCTGGACATGACAGGATAGCTTAAATCCTTCGGGGTCACGTCCTGCGGTGCCAGCTCCCACACCAGACCGGATTAAATCTTGGTAGTAAGGATATAGGCAATCAAATAAGTCTACTGTTCCCTTACCAGGATTAGTAATTATTGGTTTAAGCGTTTGCGAAGCATTCCGAAGGAGTTGCTTAATCTCTGCTACTTCTTCCGGGGGGGTTGGTGAGGACTGGTGTAATTTATCAAAATAGTCAGAAGGTTTGTCCAGTAACTCTTTAATAGTTGAAATTACATCATCATCAGATAACTGAGAGTAATCAAAAACCTTGAGGGGTTTCCTATTGAGTACCCGTTGAACTTCTCCCCAAAGTGCTGTACCCTCTCCATCCCTGGTTAGTTGTTCTTGAGTAGGAATTTTCCATCCTAGAGCAACAAATATTTTGCTGATACCTTCTAATAGCTGATTGTAAGAGTAAGCTGAATTGCTATAGTAGTCTAGTGTTTGCTCCTGTTCCTTGTCTTTTCTGTAGAACCCAGGAATCCTCATAGGTTGGTGAGACCTGTTGACCGCCGGGTCACTCCGCATGACCATATTGAGAAGCTTCTGCAAATACAGACGTTGCTCTACATCTAACCATTCAGAAGCTTTTAGGTGGGGATGTTTGGATTTTCCACCGGAACCAATTACTAAAGCCCAATCTAATCCAGAGGTTGAGCTAAACCATTCAATCCTGGCTAACTGTTCCTCCGTGCTGCCATCATCCATTTCGCAGGAAACTAAGTTGCTTCCTGTGTGAAATTCCTTTAATGGTGCTTCTGAAGGTCTACCAGGAATAAAAAATACCCCACCTGGTTTGTACTCTGAAATTCTCCTGAGTTTCGTATAGGCATCATCAAAGGCTTCACCTATTAATACCCGATCGCCTTTCTCTGATTTTTTAGTCTTGGAAACTGTACATTTATCAAGTTCTACTTTTCCTTTCCAGAAAACGTCATTGCCATTTTTCAGCCATATAGTACCGCTGCCATATATAGATAAGAATTTATCAAATGCTGTTTTACCAGTCAGTGGGGTAGTAAGTTTCATGCTCCTACCTCCACACCACAATTACCCGCGATTCTATTCAGTTGTGCTGTTTGCTTGGTTGAGAGAGATTTTAAATTATCTCTCCTTCCATATAAATCTCTAATAAATGTTCCGTCCCACCCCCGCAGAGGTTTGACAACTAATTTCTTAATTAATTGCTTCTGCTGTTGCAGGCGTATTTCTTTCTCTGGATTGGGCAGCCATTTGATAAATTTCCCACAATCCCCACAAATTAGCTTCTTATAATGCGGTGGCGGGGCTTCCTGCTGAATGAGATTGTGGGAATTGCAATATTTACAGTTCATAGCACTACCTCCTGGTTTTTGTTGGAGGCGATCGCTAAAACTTGTTTATTTAATTTCTGGAATTTTCCACAATCCGAGCAAATTATCTTTTCATAGCCTTTTGCTAAGGCTGGCTTGATGATTAAATTCGTGGAATTGCAAAATCTACATTGCGACTCTTGACTATTTCCTAGCGCCTTTTGTTTATTAGGCTCTGTATATTGTCTGTTGACATCCGACGATTGACTTGTTATACTATAACTAACTAAAAAGTTAGTTGATTTTTTATAAGACATTTTTGCCTCTTTATTTTCAAGAGGCAACTTAATTACTATCCGCAGGGCCAATATTTGAAGAAATACAAAAAAATCTGTATTCTTGACTTAGGTTTATTTTTATGGTGATTGGTTGCTAGTAAGTCTCTAGCTACCCTGTGGTTATACTCTAGGTATCCACTTGTGTATTGATGGGTTCTGCGGATAGTAATCAAGTCACCTTTTTTTTATCCTTTTTTCAGTGACTTCTCAATAGCTAAAACTCGCTCTCTGTAAGGGGTAGCGATCGTTCAAAAGCCTTGCTATATCTGCTTTCCATATTGACATTTGTACAAAAATCATGTTAGAAATATCAATATAGAAAGCAAGACTTGACATCCTTTTTGTGAGGATGTTGGTGTAGGCTGTTTTAACTTTTTCCTAGATGTCTCTAGGGAATATCTGATTAGGTCTAAAAATGGCCTCCTTTTACAATTTCGTTTTAGCTGCAATTGGACATCGTACAAGCCTGAGAAACTTTGATGTCCAATTGCATCAAAAAATATTACACTCTTCAAATCTATCTTTTTTCCATAGAAAATGCAACCCTAATTAATTTTTTATTATAGGGTAGTAGTAGCGAGTTTGTTTCCCCCCGTTGAGATTTGGATTGATCGCGTCTGGAAACCAAGCAATACCGTCTTGATCTAGTTTACTACTCCACTCAGCAAAATCATCTGATGTCAAACTATTTGTTTTTGATGAGATTGTACCACTACCTTT
>JAAUYF010002449.1_pt1 | contig 30554 bp, 29 predicted proteins | sample 7278051 | NCBI WGS metagenome assembly JAAUYF01 (sample SAMN14350202, study PRJNA611818) | marine sediment metagenome | isolation source: surface marine sediment (0.6m) | place: French Polynesia: Moorea | collected 2018-08 | reverse complement strand
CGAGCAGCTCGCCCCGCGGCTCGTCGATGCTGTTGCTCACGTTCGGATCGTCGAGGTAGGCCGGGTGCTGAATCTGGATATGCCCGGGCAGATTGCGGATACCCTGCAGCAGCATGTCGTCGACCATGCCGCGCATCAACGCTGTCATGAAGATCATTGCCCAGACGCCAACCGCTATCGCGCCGAGCATGATCCCGGTGCGCCGGTAATTACGCCACAGGTTACGCCACGACAGTTTGGCGACGGTTTTTAGACGGGTGCCGATAAGCGTCATCTCAGGCCGCCCGCATCGCGTCGATCGGCGTCAGCAGGTACAGGCGCAGGGCAGGGTACAGCGCCGCGAGCAGGCTGCCGACGGCCACCACCGCGGGACCGGCGGTCAGCGACAGCGGTGAAATTGCCGGGTAAATACGCTCCGGCAGGTTGAACCTGAGGGCAACTTCTTCCATGCCCGGGTAGGAGAACCCGGTCCGGGCCAGGTACAGGACGATGACCAGGCCGACCGCGATGCCGAAAAGCGTGCCGAGCAGGGACATCAGGCCGGTTTCGAGTAAAACCAGGCGCGACAGGCGCGACGGCTGCAGGCCCAGCGCCATCATCACGCCGAATTCCCGGGTACGTTCGAGCACCGACATCAGCTGGGTGTTGAGCACGCTGAAGGCGACCAGTACCACGAGCACGATATACATGAACGAGTTGCTCGCCATGTCGGCCTGGATCGCCTGGCGCAGGCCCGGCTGCAGTTCGTCCCAGTGGCGTATTTGCAGGCCGTCGCCGATATCCGGCAGCGATTCGAGTTCGCGCTGCAGGAACTCGACGTCGTCGATGTGATCCGCGCGGATCGTAATGCTGTGGCCATGGGTTTGCATCGCGAACACTTCGTCGAAGTAGCCGAGATTTACCTGGGCCACGGATCGATCGAGTTCGGCCATGCCGGAATCGAAGATACCGACGATGGAGACGATACCGGCGGCGAAGGAATCGTCGAAACCGCTGCCGATAAAGGTCAGTTCGTCGCCGACGCCGGCCTTGAGGTTGCGCGCCAGCACCGAGCCGATGACGATTTCACCGCTGCCGCCCGCTTCCAGGTAGCGGCCCTCGCCGACGAGGCCCGGCAGCGACGATACCTTCGGCTCGTGCTCGGGATCGACGCCGATAATCTGCAAACCGTAGGAGCGTTCGCGGCTCGAGGCCAGCGCGAAACCGGTCGCCCTTGCGCTGATGCTGTCGAGGCCGAGCCGTTCGCGCAGGTCCGCGGCCATGCGGTCGACGTCGCTCAACGCGTAACGCATCTTCGGCTCGTCCAGGTAGCGCGGATGCTGCAGCTGAAGGTGCCCCGTATAGGCGTGCAGCGAATTATCGATCATCATATCGTAGCTGCCGAACTGCAGCGACATCGCGAAGATCAGCAGGCCGTTGGAGAAAATCATCGCGCCGACGGTTAGCCAGGTTCGGCGCCAGTGGCGCCACAGGTTGCGCCAGGCCATGCGCAGCACGACGTTAGCGACCATGATTCACCTTCGCGGGTTACGCAGGTTGGACAGCGTAAACAGGTTGTCGCCGAGTTCGACATCGAAATCGACCGCATCGACCACCATTTCGGTCCATTCGTCCGGGGCGTCCAGCTTTTGCATGCGCAGCCGCGAAGCGACGGTACGGCCGTCCATTTCGGCGATTTCGGTGGCGTCCATGACCTTGACCAGGATGCCGTCCTGGTCCCAGAACTCCTGGCGCAGCATCACGTAGTCGCTGCGGATGACGAATACTTCCTTGCCCCAGACCACCGCGGCCTCCTCGTGCGGAATAGACTCGATCGTATACAAAACGTAGTCGCCGTCGGTCTTGCGCTCGAGCAGGCGGTGATCGTACTGGTCGATCACGTCGGTGGACTTGCTGATGTCCTTGTTGGAAAAGTCGCTGCCCATCCAGCTCTGGTTCATCATCGACGACGGTACCTTGAGCACGCGGTTGATCTTCGGCGAAAAGGTCCACATGCTCTGGTCCTTCACCAGCGTGCCGTTGCCGGCGTCGCGTTTGGGCTCGGTGACGCGCACCAGCGACAGCTTGTCGCCCTCGGTCCAGGCCTGCATCGAAAAGCTGCGCCGCCAGTCGCTGCGCTGGATCGTCATCGTCATTTCCGAGTAAGACGTGAGCCCGCGCCAGTGATCCATCGCCGCGCGGATCAGGTCGCGCGGTTCGAGCTCGGCGGCGGGCGCGGTTAGCGGGGCCAGACAGGCGAGCAGGCACATCAGGCCGCGCAGTCCCCTGGATTTGAAGTCGGTTGGTTGCATAAGCAAACGCTATTCCGGGTCGATATTAGCAGTATGGTTAGATTTAATTTACCCCTGCTGAACGCGGATATCACCGCAGCATTACTATGCGCCAGCCACCGCGGCTTGCCTTGAGCCAGATCAATCCCCACTTATGCGGGAACTAGTATTTTTCCCGCAAGCGGGAGTATATTGGTGTCCCAATTGCGGAGAGCGGACCATGAGCGACGATGTCAAAGATAATCTTAAAGATCAATCCACCTGGAAACGCGGACTGTACATGCTGCTGTACGTCATTTTTTCGCGTATCGCGGAAATCGTGCTCGGGGTGGTAATCCTGTTCCAGTTCCTGCTGAAACTGTTCACCGGCGAAACCAACGATCGCCTGCTCAAGCTCGGGCAGCAGCTTTCGACCTACCTGTACCAGGTGTTCCAGTTCCTGACCTTCAACACCGAGTATCATCCCTATCCGTTCGGCGCCTGGCCGAAAGGCGAACCCCGGCCGGCGAAGATTACCGATCAGAGCGAGGCTGCGGACTAGCCGGAGCCCGGGTTGAAGTATCGAGCCTGGCTGCTGTGTCTGCTGCTGGCGCCGCTGGTAGCGGTCGCAAGCGGCGGTGATAGCGGCAGTATCGTCGAACGCGGGCAGATAAACGACGATTATTACGCTGCCGGCGGGGTTGTCGATATCGACGCCGTGATCGACGGCGACGTGGTCGCGGCGGGTGGCGAACTGTTCATCGGGCATCAAATAAGCGGCGACCTGATCGCGGCCGGCGGTCGGCTCAAAATTCGCGGCCGCATCGACGACGACGTGCGCATCAGCGGCGGTGAGCTGGATATCGACGCGTCCATCGGCGACGACCTGGCCGCGGCCGGCGGCTCGGTACGGCTGTCGCCGGCATCGCGGGTCGGCGGCGACGCGTGGGTTACCGGCGGCGAAATCGAAATCGGCGGCAGTATCGACGGCGATCTCAGGCTGTTCGGCGGTGAAATACGGCTCTCCGGTAGCGTCGCCGGCGACGTCGAAATCGAGGGCGGCGAAATCGAATTGCTCGACGGCGCGGTGATCGGCGGCGATCTGAACTATACCAGCCCGCAGCAGGCCGCGATCGCCGACGACGTTACCATCGAGGGGCAGGTCAGTTACGAACAGGGCGAACCTCAATATGCCGACCGCGGCTTCGGCCTGTTCTTTTCGATTACGCTGGTCGTCGCCAGTATCCTGTTTTACCTGCTGTTTCCGCATTACACGATTGCGTCGGTCGGGCGCATGCGCAGCGATCCGTTCGCCAGTCTCGGTCTCGGTTTTATCTTCGTCGTCGCGACGCCGATAGTGGCGATGGTGCTGATGCTGATCCTCCTCGGTTTCTGGATCGGGTTGAGCTTGCTCGCGCTGTATTGCGTCGCGTTGCTGTGCGGTTTTCTGATTGCGTGTTTTTTCGTCGCCGATCGCGGCGCGGCGCTGTTCAGGCAGGATATCGGCAGCCGCTCGCGGCGTTTGATTTCGGTCATCGTCGCGATCTTCGTGCTCGGCCTGGTGCAAACCATTCCGCTGCTGGGCGGCCTGCTGCTGATGCTGTTAATGCTGCTCGGCCTCGGCGCGGGCCTGATCCAGCTGCGTTACGTTTACCGGCCGCCGGGCCCGGCGGCGTAATATTCCCGGCATTCGGTTTCGCGCCCGCGCACCACGCGTTTGCCCTTCAGCTCGCCATGGGTTTCGGTCACCACCGTGTGCTGGCCCTCGCGATGATGATCGTCGTAAAAGTAAATCACCACCCAGTCGTCGGTGCGCTTGAGCTGGTGCGCCCGCGCGGTATTGGAAAACAGCGCGGTGAAATGCCAGCCCTGGCGGCTTGCATGCAGGATCGGCAGCCAGGCCCGGTTTTTCGGGTTGAAGCGCCGCGGCGCGATTTTCGGCAGGCGGTCGGCGGCGGCCGCGCGGCGGTAATCACGGTCGATATGCAGAACCAGGTCGATCCCGGGATGCTCGAATCGACGCCGCGGTTGGCGCCGCTGCCGCTGGAGATGAGACTGCAGCCAGCTTTCGATCGCGGCCAGGCGCTTGTCGCCGATGCCCTCGAGTCGCGCCAGCTGGCCGTTGTGCAGAACACGCTCCAGCGCCTCGAGGCTGTCGACGTGCAGCTCGCCGTGGATGCGTGCCGCCAGTTCGGGACCGACCGTGGGGATACGGCCGAGCCAGGTTTCGGGGCGATTCGCGCCCTGCAGGTTTTCGAGGCGCGAGATACGCCCGGTGGCGACGTACTCGTAAATCGAATGTGCAATGCCGTCGCCGATAGCCGGCAGCGCCACCAGCCCCTGGATGCCCTCGCGGTCGAGAATTTCAGCCACGCTGGTGTCGAGGTTTTCGAGCGTATCGGCGGCGTGGCGGTAGGCGTTGATGCGAAACGGATTGGCTTTCTGCGCCTTGAGCAGGGCTGCAACCTGGCGTAATTTTTTGGCGATGCGGCGGTTTATTTGCGGCACCCGTTGCTCCTCATGTTGCCCGGCAGCGGCCTGTCATGGTTATTCCGCGGTTGAAATCCACCTGCGCATTATGGCACAGCCGTGCTGCCGTTTCGCTGCACCGACGCTGAAATCGATGCGACCATACCCGCCGGCGGCAAATTAATGCTGCGGCCTGCCGCGAAATTGGCTAAAGTTGGCTAAACGCGGCCACGCGTGAATTAATTCCTTGCAAAGATAATCAGCTGAAAAAGTATTTCGTCAAGCGCGTTAAACGTGCCCGGGGAGGGTCACGATGAAGTTAACGACCAAAATCAATCTCATCCTGGCGATCGCGTTTATCGTGGTTCTGCCGCTGCTCCTGGCGGTAGTGGCGTACACGCTGCCGGCGCCGCTCGCGCAAGATACTTTGATCGGCTTTGTCATGTCGATGGCGGCGATTTTTATAATCCTGTTGCTGGTGATCAATATTGCCATTCGCAAACTCGTGCTAAAGCCGATCATGCGGGTTACGCACCAGGTCGAACAGGTCGGCAAGGGCAACCTGCGCGATCCCGAGATAAAGGTAACCGGTAACGACGAAATCGCCGAAATGTTGCACGCGTTCAACCGCATGCGCCGCAGCGTGATCAAGATCGTGCAGATGATGAAAAGAATGCAGGCCGAGGCCAGGAGCAAAACCGGAGCCTGAACCTGCCGCAAAAGCGCGCTCACTTCCTGTCGATCGTCGACGACTAGTCGGTTCCAAAGTACGCGATTGCCTTGCCAATAGTGTTACCTGGTTAATATTTGATTCAGGTAAGATGTTTTATAGTGGCGCTCGAAAATGCAGTCAGCGCGGATCGATGAGCAAACCGATACAAACCGATATACGCGAAATCTTCGACCGGATGCGGAACCGGCGCGAATTTTTGCGCCTGTGCGGCCGCGGTCTCGGTTACGGCGCGCTGGTCACGGTGCTGCCGGCCTGCGGCAGCGGAGGTTCCGGTTCGGACGACGATTCCGGGGCCGATGCCGACCTCGGCGGCAATCCCGCGCCGCAGCTTCCGGTGCTGCCGCGCCCCAGCGCCGAGTATACCCTGCTCAAACGCACCAGTTTCGGCGTGCATCGCGACGAGCTTGCGGCGATCGAAAATATCGGTATCGACAGCTACATCGAGTCGCAGCTGGATTACGAGAACATCGACGACGGCACGCTCGCGGACGATATCGATGCCCTGTTTCCGCTGACCACGCGGACCCCGGCGGAGCTAATCGCCGGATTTCCGGACAATATTTTCGATGTCGCGACGCAGATGATTGCGGCCGCGCAGTACCGGCAAATGTTCAGCAAACGCCAGCTCTACGAAATCATGGTCGAATTCTGGAGCGACCATTTCAATATTCACCTGGTCAACGGGCTCGGCCCGACGCTAAAGCCTTTCGACGACCGCAATGTCATCCGCCAGCACGCGCTGGGTAATTTTCGCGATCTGCTGCACGCGTCGGCGAAAAGTTCGGCGATGCTTTTTTACCTGGACAACTTTTTCAACCAGGCCTCCGCGCCCAACGAAAACTACGCGCGCGAATTGATGGAGCTGCATACGCTCGGTGTCGACGGCGGTTACACCGAAGCCGACGTCAAGGAGGTTGCGCGCTGTTTCACCGGCTGGACCCTGCGCTTTCCCGGCGACCCCGGCGGCGACTACGGTGAATTCGTCTTCCAGTCCGCGATTCACGACGACCAGCCCAAGCTTGTGCTCGGCAATTCGATTGCCGGCGGCGGCGGGCAAAACGACGGCGAGCAGGTGCTCGACCTGCTCGCGGCGCACCCGTCGACGGCGCAATTCATCGCGACCAAGCTGTGCCGGCGCTTCATCAGCGACGATCCGCCGGCGGCAGCGGTCGACGCGGTGGCGGGCGCGTTTACGCTGTCGAACGGTGATATCCGGGATACGCTGCGCGCGCTGTTCGCGAGCCCGGCGTTCGGCAACAGCGCCGATCTCAAGTTTACCCGCCCGAGTGAATACCTGCCGGCAATCGTGCGCGCGCTCGCGCCGGATACCGGCTATCCGTCGGATAACGGCCTGCTGTGGTTTTACGCGCAGAATTCGCTCGGGCAGCTGCCGTACTACTGGCCGACGCCGGACGGTTATCCGGACCGCGCCGACTACTGGGCCAGCACCGGCGGCCTGCTCAGCCGCTGGCGCCTGTCGTTTCTGAGTTTTTCCGGCCTGATCCCGGGCCTCGACGTAATCCAGATCGATTACCCGGCGATGCTGAACGGTGCCGACACGCTGAGCCAGGTCGTCGATGCGATTTCCGACGCGGTGCTGATGCGCCCGCTGGCCTCCGGCGACCGGCAAACCGTAATCGACTGGCTGAGCGGCGAGCTCGGCCGTGACGCCGACGCAACGCTGGCCGCGACCGAACCCGAGCAGGCATCCGCGCTGCTCGGCGCGGTTTTGGTCAGCTCGGTGTATTTTCACTTGCGTTAGGGGGCTGCCATGACGACAAAGAATCGAATTGCCGCCCATCCGTCGATTCCGGCCGATCGCGATATTCTCGTCTGCGTGTTCCAGCGCGGCGCCGCCGATGCGTTGAATGCGCTCGCGCCCTACAGCGACGGCGACTATTACTCGCATCGCCCAACCATCGCGCTACCGGCGCCGCTGGCCCCGGGCGGCGGTATATACATCAATGACGATTTTGCACTGCATCCCGCGCTGGCGCCGCTGAAGCCGATTTACGATGCCGGCGACATCGCGCTGGTGCAGGCCACCGGTATGCCGCACCAGATTCGCTCGCATTTTTCCGCGCAAAACCTGGTCGAACGCGGCGTCGTCGACAAGGCCGGACCCGACAGCGGCTGGCTCGGCCGGCACCTGAATCTCAGCCCGGCGGCCTCGAGCTCGGCGTTTCGCGCGATTTCGATCAGCGGCAACGTGCCGGTGGCGCTCAGCGGCGCCGACGAACCGCTCGCGATCGACAACCTCAACGATTTCGGCTTCGACCAGGATATTCTCGATTCCGGTTATCCCGGGGTGCTGGCCGACCTGTTCCAGGGCGCGGTGCCGTTCGGCGGCCCCGCCAATGCCGCGCTGGCCGCGATGGACGAATTACAGGCCGCCGATATCGGCTCGATCGGACCCGCCAATGGCGCGGTGTATCCGAACAGCGCCTTCGGCAACAGGATGCTGCAGGCGGCGCAGCTGATCAAGTCGCAGCTGCCGGTGGAAGTCATCTGTATCGATTCGGACGGCTGGGATCATCACGAAAGCCTGCCAACCTATATCGATATTTCCCTGACCGAACTGGCCGAGGTGCTGGCCGCGTTTCATACCGACATGGGTGCCGGCATGGCGCGTATCTGCGTACTGGTTTACACCGAGTTCGGGCGGCGTATCGCCGAGAACGGTTCCTTCGGCACCGATCACGGCACCGGCAGCCTGGCTTACCTGATGGGCGGCGGCGTCAACGGCGGCCAGGTCATCTGCGACTGGCCCGGGCTCGATATCAACGTCAACGAGGATTTGCAGATTACCACCGATTTACGCTCGGTGATTGCTGAACTGCTGATCAAGCGACTCGGCGGTACCGATGTCGGCGAGGTGTTTCCCGGGTACGGCGGCAGCACCAGCGTCAACGCTTTCGTCGGCTGACTTTTGCCGGCTCGCGGGCATGGGGTGATCGCAAGGCGGTTCGATAGATACCGCCAATAGTCTGTATTAAACCTTGGTTCGGAGCCGGCGTTCACCTTGTGAATCGCTATCGGCATGGCTATGATGCTCGGTCTGAATCACAGGATTTGCGAGGTTTGTCATGAAAGTGTGTGTGCTCGGCGCCGCCGGTGGAATCGGCCAGCCGCTCTCCCTGTTGCTCAAGCTGCAACTGCCCGCTGGCAGCGAACTGGCGCTCTACGACGTCGCACCGTTCACTCCCGGGGTGGCGGTCGATCTGAGCCATATTCCGACCGACGTTTGCGTCACCGGGTATACCGGCGACGAGGTCGAGACCGCGATGAAGGATGCCGATATCGTCGTCATTCCGGCCGGGGTGCCGCGCAAGCCCGGCATGACCCGCGATGACCTGTTCAACATGAATGCGGGCATCGTCAAGAAGCTCGTCGGCGCCGGCACTACCGCCTGTCCCAATGCCTGTTACCTGATCGTGACCAACCCGGTCAACTCGACCGTGCCGATCGCGGCCGAGGTGCTCAAGGCGGCCGGCGTATACGACAAGCGCAAGCTGTTCGGCGTGACCACGCTCGACGTGATCCGCTCCAATACCTTTGTTGCGCAAACCGTCGGCAAGAGCGCCGACGACGTCAACGTCAATGTCATTGGCGGCCACAGCGGCGTAACCATACTGCCGCTGCTGTCGAGCGTGCCTGGCGTTGAACTCGCCCAGGCCGACATCGAGGCGCTGACTCCGCGCATCCAGGAAGCCGGCACCGAGGTGGTCGAAGCCAAGGCTGGCGCCGGTTCGGCGACGCTGTCGATGGCGCAGGCCGCCGCGCGTTTCACCATGTCGCTGGTCGCGGCGATGAACGGCGAGTCGGTTACCGAGTGCTGCTACGTGCAGGTCGGCGATACCACCAGCGATTTCCACGCGCAGCCGGTGGTGCTGGGCAAGGACGGCGTCGAATCGATTCCGGAACTGCCGGCGCTTAGCGAGTACGAACAAAAGGTGCTCGACGATATGCGTGAAACGCTCGAGGGCAACATCAGGAAAGGCATCGAGTTCGCCAACGGGGACTAATCTCCCCGGGGATCCCTGTACCATGCAGGGATCCCCACACTCTGTCCCGGCCCCCTCGACGTCATCCCCGCGAAGGCGGGGATCTTGCGACACTAGTTAAATACCTTTTCCTGATTTCAAGCCTCGGAGGTTCGTACCTCCGGCGCCTGGCTTGTTTTGTTCTAAATATTTTGAAGTCGAGGCTTCGGTGATGCATCCAATGAAGTTTCTGCATAAACCTTATTGGACTGTGAGAAACCGGTAACACGACGCTTCAATTTCCAAAATCGCGGTAGGGTTTGCGGCGAGGCTGGGGTAGTATGGCCGGGTTATGGAAATCAGTCTCAATTTCGTGCTCGGCGTGCTCGCGATCGTCTACGGCATTTACAGCTACGTGCAGCGCAAGACCGCGCCGGAAAACATCGAAAGGCTGCAGACCATGATCGAGCGTAACGGTGAAAAAATGGGGCATTCGATTCACCTGGTCGGTTATACGATCATGCCGATCATCGCCGGCATCCTGTTACTGATCGGGCATTTCCGCAATCTGGCATGAGCTCTAATCGTAAACAGCGGATTTGCGCGCTGTTGAAAGGCATCGAAACCGGGGATCCGGAATCGGTTACGGTGGTCAACGAGGCCAGGTATATCCAGCACAATCCGCAGACGCAGGAAGGCAGCGAGGGGCTGGCGGCGCTGTTCAGGCGCCTGGCGTCGACTTCGCCGCGGGTCAACATCGTGCGCGTGTTCGAGGATGGCGACTATGTCTTCGGACATACCGAGTACGATTTCGCCACGCGCAACATCGGTTTCGAGGTGTTCCGCTTCGAGGGCGATCAGGCGGTCGAACACTGGGACAATATCCAGCCCAGGCAGGGGCCGAATGCCTCCGGCCGCAGCATGGTCGACGGCCCGACCGAGGTCGGCGATCTCGACCGCAGCGAGGCCAACCGCGAACTGGTGCGGAAATTCGTCGACGATATCCTGGTCAACCGCCGGTTGAACGAACTGGAAAACTATCTTCAAGATGGAGGCCTGATTCAGCATAGTCCGCGTATCGCCGATGGCTTGCCGGCGCTGCGCGCGGCCCTGCAGGCCACCTCCGGGCACGGCCGCGCTATCGAGTACCGACGGCTACACCGCGTGCTCGCCGAGGGTAACTTCGTGCTGGCCGCGAGCGAAGGTTCGGTCGAGGGCCTGCACTCGGCCTTTTACGACCTGTTCCGCGTCGCCGACGGTAAGATTGTCGAGCACTGGGATACGGTCGAAGCGATCCCGCCGCGCGAAGAGTGGAAAAACGACAACGGCAAGTTCTGAATCGAATGAGTCGCACGGGGCCCGGGGCAGGGCGGTGACTGGCGATCGGCAAGCGCTTTTTGCAATCGAGACGCGTTTGTCGTCGCGACTTTTGAAGCGCCCGATTCCGACTAGATATCCTTGACCAGTCGCAGCGCGTCGTAAACCGCGGCGTGGATGTTGCGCGACGCGACCGCATCGCCGATGCGGAACAGCTTGAACCGGCCTGCGGGATTCTTTTCCACCTGCTGCGATCTGCCTTCGATCAGCGCGTCGTAGTCGACCGCGCCGAGATTTGTCGACAGCGGTTTCAGCGCGAAGTAAACCTCGTCCAGCGGCCGCGTGCCGTGCTCGACCACGACCTGGTCGACCAGGCGTTCGCTTTCGAAGTCGCCATAGTCGCTGCCGAGTTTGACCCGGATGCGCGCGCCGTCGCGCGCCGCGCCGAGCGCGCGGCGGCACGGCGTAAAACGTACATCGCGGGGCAGCAGTTTGCGCATGTACGGAGTCAGGTTGGTGCCGCCGATGTCGGGCGCGATCTGGCGTTCCGGGGTCACGATTTCGAGCCGCGCACCGCTCTCGGCGATGATTTCGGCGGCCTGCATGCCGGGATGGTCGGCGCCATCGTCGTAGAGCAAAACCTCGTCCGCGGGCTTGACGTCGCCGGCGATGATGTCGCGCGCCGAAACGACCAGCTCGTTGCCGCTTTGCAGGATATCGATATTCGGCAGGCCGCCGGTGGCGACAATGACGATGTCGGGGTTTTCCGCGAGCACGTCGTCGGCCTCGGCGTAGGTATTGAAGCGAAACTCGACCCCGGCCTTGTCGCACTGCTCGACGCGCCAGTCGACGATACCGATCATTTCGCGCCGCCGCGGCGACAGCGTCATCAGCCGCGCCTGGCCGCCGGCCTGCGGCGTCGCCTCGAACACGATAACCTGGTGCCCGCGCGCGGCGGCAATGCGCGCGGCCTCGAGCCCGGCGGGCCCGGCGCCGACGACGACGAACTTTTTCGGATCCGCGCTTTTATCCTCGATTTCGTGCGGCATCGTCGCTTCGCGGCCGCTCGCCGGGTTGTGAATACACAAGGCTTCGCCGGCCAGGTAAATGCGGTCCAGGCAGTAGGTCGCGCCGACGCAGGGACGGATATCCTGCTCGCGGCCCGCGGCGAGTTTCCTGACGATCTGCGGATCGGCGATGTGCGCGCGCGTCATGCCGACCATGTCGAGCTTGCCGCTCGCCACCGCGTGGCGCGCGGTCGCGACATCGGCGATCTTGGCCGCGTGAAATACCGGGAATTTCGTTTCGCGGCGCACGTCACCGGCAAAGTCGAGGTGCGGCGAAGCGGCCATGCCCTGCACCGGAATGATGTCGGTAAGCGCCGCGTCGGTGTCGATGTGTCCGCGAATCACGTTGAGAAAGTCGATTTGCCCGCCGGCCACCATGCGCCGCGCGATCTCGAGGCCGACTTCGCGGGTAATGCCGTTTTCCATTTGTTCGTCGACGACGAGACGCAGACCGACGATGAATCCGGGGCCGACGGATTCGCGGATCGCGTCGAGGATCAGGTGGGTAAAACGCAGCCGGTTGTCGAGTGTGCCGCCCCAGTCGTCGTCACGGAAGTTGGTTACCGGCGACCAGAACTGGTCGATCAAGTGGCCGTAACACTGCAGCTCGATGCCGTCGAGCCCGGCGGCCTGCATGTGCTCGGCGCCGAGCGCGTAGTCGGCGACGATGCGTTCGATGTCCCAGTCCTCGATGGTTTTCGGGAAGGCGCGGTGCGCGGGTTCGCGCATTCCGGACGGCGATACCGTCGGCAGCCAGTCCGAGTGATTCCAGGCCGCGCGACGGCCGAGGTGGGTGAGCTGGATCATGACCTTGCAGTCGTGCTGGTGGCAGCTGTCGACGAGTTCGCGCATCCACGGCACGACCTCCTCGCGGTAAGCGAGGATGTTGCCGAAGGCCGGCGGGCTGTCTTTCGACACCAGCGCCGAGCCCGCGGTCATCGTCATCGCGAGCCCGGCCTCGGCGCGCGCCTGGTGATACAGCCGATAGCGCTCCTTGGGCATGCCGTCCTCGGTATAGGCCGGTTCGTGCGAACTCGTCATCAGCCGGTTTTTCAGTGTCAGATGCTTGAGCTGGAACGGCTGCAGTAATGGATCGTTGCTCGACATGGCGCTAATGTTAGCAGCCGGCGCGGGCTTCGAACAGCGGGCGGAGATTCGCGGCCGGCCGCTTCAGGCGGGGCTGCATGACCGAATCGCGCTCAATATTCATTTGAGCAATAGCCGGGGCTTTGAGATGATCCCCGCCATGCAAGTCGAACAGTCAACGCAGAGCTACTGGCAGGCACGGCGCGAGCGCAACAAGCAGTATTACGGCCTGACCACGGAGCTGGTCAAAAAATACGCGGCCGGCGCGAATTCGATGATCGACATCGGCAACCGCGGCTGCGGCTACGTCTGCGAATGGGACTGGATCGCCGACAGAACGGTGCTCGACCTGTCGGCCGATATTTACCAGCTCGACGATTCGGTACACAAGATCCGGCAGGACTTCCTGCTGTGGCAACCGGAGCGCCGTTACGATCTGGTCACCTGCTTGCAGACGCTGGAGCATATCGACGATCCGCTGCCGTTCATCGACAAGCTGCGCCAGATCCAGGGCGATATCCTGATCGTCAGCCTGCCGTACCTGTGGCCCGCGAGCAAGGCGCCGCTCGAGCACAAGCACGACCCGATCGATATGGACAAGATTTATCGCTGGTTCGGTGAGGAAGCGCTCGAGCATAGCGTGGCGACGGAACGAAACGGTACCCAACGCTGGGTCGGGGTTTACCCGAAGTCCCGCGGCTAAACCCTGCGCTTTGCGCCCGCTGCCGCGAGCGCCAGGCAGCGCGGTTTCCGGATTCGCGGAGCGCCGATCGGCCGCCCGCGGTTGCATTTGCTTTTACGCGGCCGCATCGAAGGACCCTGTCGATGCCGGAACAGGCGCTCGATGTCGTGTTATGCTGCGCCGATGAGTGACGACAAGATCTCGGAAAACGACGCCATCGATGCCGCGCTGCGGCTCGACGGCGACCCGCGAAAACTGCGGGAATACTACGAAAGCTGGGCCGAAGACTACGAGGCCGACGTTGGCAGCGCCGACTATAGCGGTCCGGCGATCGCGGCGCAGCTGCTGCCGCGGTATCTAACCCCCGGCGATGCGCGCCTGCTCGACGCGGGTTGCGGCACCGGGCTCGTAGGCCGCGAACTCGAGGCGCTCGGTTACACCCGCATAGACGGTTTCGACCTGTCCGAATCGATGGCGCAGCGCGCGCGTGAACCCGGCAGCTACCGCGAGGTCCGCGGCGGTATCGACATCATGCGCGCCGCCGATATCTATGCGGCCGACTTCGACGCGGTGCTGTCGATCGGCGTGTTTACTCTCGGCCACGTGCCGGCCGCGGCGCTCGAGGTTCTGCTCGACCTTGTGCGGCCGGGCGGAATCCTGTTGCTGTCGACGCGCACTCACTACTACGAAGAAACCGATTTTCGCGACCTGGTCGAGCGCCTGCTGGCGGCGGGCAGGCTGGAACTGCTGCACTGCCTGCGCGATGCTCCCTATAACCGGGACGGCGCCGCGCATTACTGGGTATTCAGAAAGCCTGAGTGATACGATGCGATGGGGACCCGGATCTGTCTGACCGGACCGCAACCCGCCACTTCGCCTAACCAGGCAATGGCTCGATTGCATTACCGGTTAATCCCGGATTGAACTGGACGACGGCTTTGAGTTAAATGGCGTGGCATAATCGATAATCATTCGGAGCCCGGACCCATGCCATCGAAACGCCTCAACGTGATCAGCCACTGCGCCAAATCGCCATGGTTCGACTGCACCTGGAATGAAAAAGCGTTCTACACCGAGTACGCCGGCCGCCTGGTATCGCAGTCGATAGGTAACGACGCCGAGGCCGAGTACTGGAAGCTGCGCCGCGAGGTCGGGCTTTACGACGTGCCCGAGCGCCCGGTCGAGATCAGCGGGCGGGATGCGGTCGCTTTTTTGAACCGGGTGTTTACCCGCCCGGTCGACGCGCAGCGGGTTGGCCGCGGCGCTTACGGCCTGCTGTGTCATCAGGGCGGCGGCCTGGTTTGCGACGGCATTATTTTCCGGCTTGCCGAGGACCGTTTCTGGTACGTACACGCCGATGCCGAGGTTTACCTGTGGCTGGTGGCGCATGCGCTGGGTTACGCGGTCGAAATCCGCGATCCCGAATCCTGGGTGTTGCAGGTGCAGGGGCCGAATTCGCTGAAGGTGCTGGCCAACGCCTGCGACGGCGGTGCGCCCGCCGAATTCGGGTATTTCGACATTTTCGAAGGCAGCATGGGCGGTCAGCCCGTACTGATCAGCCGCACCGGCTGGACCAATGAACTCGGTTTCGAGGTTTATAACCTGGATCCCGCGGTCGACGGTCCCGCACTGTTCGAACATTTGCTGCGGGCCGGCGCCGAGCACGGTATCGTCGCCGCGAGCCAGGCATCGATGAACGTCCGCCGTATCGAGGGCGGTATTCTTAACTACCCGACCGACATTACCTGGGATACGACCCCCTGGGACGTCGGCATCGGCGCCTTCGTCGATCTCGAGAGCCACGATTTCATCGGCCGCGAGGCGCTTCGGGCCGCTGTACGGGAACCTCGTTTCTGCGGCTTCAAATGCGCTCCGGTATCGCTGCGCTACGGCGAGTCGATCATGCAGGGCGACCGGGCCGTCGGCCGGATTACCGCCTATGAGATCTCCCCCTATCTGCAATGCGGTGTCGGGTATGTGCTGTTCGACTCCCCCGCAAGCATGGGCGCGGACGGGCTCGAAGTCGCCGGCCGCGACGGCAATCGGCATTCCCTGGAGCTGGTCGAGCTGCCGTTTTACGATGCCGAAAAGCGGATTCCGCGCGGACTCGAGCCGCTCGACGGCAAGGTGGAATGAAGTGGTTGCGGCGAGGGTGAATTAATGCAGGAGTTCGCCGACAAGGTTGCCGTCGTTACCGGCGCCGGTGGCGGCATGGGGTTGCAGATATCGCGCGACCTGATCGCGGGCGGCGCCAGCGTGTTGATGATCGACGTCAAGCCGCGGCCCGAGGCGATTGCCGGGGAAAGTGAACGTTTTCTCTACGTCGAGGCCGATTTGACCGACGAGACGGCGGTGGCGGCCGCAATCGGCCAGGCGGCGGATCGATTCGGCGGCATCGATTATCTCGCCAACGTCGCCGGCGTTTTGTGGTTCGAGCGCGACCGCTCCGCGCTCGATATCGATCCCGGCGTCTGGGACCGGGTGTTGACGATCAACCTGAAAAGCATGGTGCATACGACCAGGCATGCAGTGCCGCGGATGCGCGAGCGCGGCGGCGGTGCGATGGTGCACTTTTCGTCGACGCAGTGCCTGCGCGGCGACCCGGCGCCGCAGGATGCTTACCAGGCGGCCAAGGCCGGCGTGGTCGCGCTGTCGAAATCGCTCGCAATTCAGCTGGCCGGGGAAGGCATTCGTTCCAACGTGATCTTTCCGGGACCCTGCGACTCGCCGATGCAGGCGCGCTGGGACGACAATCCCGCGCAGCGCGACGCCACCGCCGCGGCGATCCCGCTGGGCAGGGTCGGTAGCGTCGAGGATATGTCCAACGCCTGCCTGTTTTTACTCTCCGACCGGGCCGCCTTCATCACCGGCACCGAATTACTCGTCGACGGCGGCCTGCAGGCCTTGCCCTGACGCGGCCGGTTAATTCACCAATCACTGGAGTAGAGTCATGGCAGAAAGAGTTGCAGTACTGATTACCGGCGCCTCGGGCGGCATCGGTCGCGCCGCGGCGATCGAATGCGCGAGCCGCGGTGCAAGAATCGGCGTGCATTACAACGGCAACCGCGAGCGCGCCGAGGCAACGCTGGCGGCGCTGCCCGGCGACGGCCACGAACTGTTCCAGTGCGACATCAGCGATCCGGATGCCGCCGCCGATTTGATCGAGCAGGCGGACGACGCCCTGGGCGGTCTCGGCGTACTGGTCAACAATGCCGGGATTTCGCAGCGTCACCGCTTCGAGGATATCGACTACGCCACCTGGCGCGAAACCTGGCATCGAATCGTTACCACCAACCTGACCGCGGCGGGCAACCTCTGTTTTTGCGCGGGTAAGAAAATGATCGAACGCGGCGGCGGGCGCATCGTCAACGTATCCTCGCGCGGCGCGTTTTGCGGCGAACCGCTGATGCCGTGGTACGGCGCCTCCAAGGCCGGCATGAACGCGATGGGCCAGTCGCTGGCGCAGGCGCTCGGCCCGCGCGGCGTTTACGTTTACACCGTGGCCCCGGGATTCGTCGAAACCGAAATGGCGGCGGCGGTGCTGGCGTCGCCCGAAGGCGACAGCATCCGCAACCAGAGCACGATCGGCCGCGTCGCGCAGCCCGGGGAACTCGGCAAGACCATCGGCTTCCTCGCGCTCGAGGCGCCCGCGTTCATGACCGGCTGCATCGTCGACGTCAACGGTGCATCCTACCTGCGATCCTGACGCGGGCTCTGGCCTGCGTCAAACCGATCGGAAGGATAACAGGCTCCGCCGGATCGGCTGAGTTCAGCCGTCGATGCAGTAGCTCAGGCCATTTTGTTTGGCGCGGTACATGTTGCGATCGGCGACCCTGAGTAACCCTGCCTCGCTGTCGCCGTCCCGGGGATAAATCGCACCGCCGATATTTACCCCGATTTCGCTCGATATCCGATCGATATGAATGGTTTTCGAGACGGTTCGCGCCAGCGCTGCGGCGCGCTGACGCAGCAGCTCTCTGTCGGCGAGGTCAGCGAGCAAAACCACGAACTCGTCGCCTCCGAGTCTCACCGCGACGTCATGGGATCGAATGTCGGCGACGAGCCGCCGGGCAATTATTTGCAGCACCCGGTCGCCGGTTTCGTGACCGTAAACATCGTTAAACGGCTTGAATTTTCTCAGGTCGAGAAACAGCAGGCCGAAGGCGCTGGCGTTTTTTATCGCCGCCTGTATCGCTCGAGACAGGCGCAGCCGGTTGCCGATCCCGGTTAAGGCGTCGGTCTCGGCCTGCGCGGTCGCGCTGGTTATCTGTGAATGCAGGTCACCGCCGTCGCGCATGATCGCGATCGAGTAACGCACGCCGTCGAGATCGAGGTTCGAAATCGAAATCGAAATCGGTTTTTCCTGTCCCGATTCATGCAGCGCATGCAGCAGGGGACGATTTCCCATCGAGGTCGGCTTCCCGCTTTCTCGAAAACGCGCAAGATGTTTCTCATGGGTGCCGCGAAAATTCTCGGGAATGAGAATTCCCAGCGGCTGGTTCTTCAATTCGTCGGGTTCGTAACCGAGCAGCCAGCGAATCGCAATATTGGCAAATACGATCCTGCCCTCGCTGTCCACCAGAACCACCGCATCCGGCAGCAGGTCGAAGAAATCATCCAGAACCAATGCAGACTTTTTCATAGTCGATGTATTCTCGCGATCGATTTGCGTTCATGGCCGGGATTTACCGGCTCGTTAACTCTTTGCGCGCGGCAATATCCATGCCAAACCAGCGCAAGCTTGAACGCCGAAGACTTTATCGCTTTCGTCGCCTGGCCTGGTCTTCTAAGATTCCGGGTAACCGGGTTACCGAGGAAGCCGAAGATGGAATACAAGGTACTGATAACCGTTTTTATAGCGGTATTCGTCGCCGAGCTCGGCGACAAGACGCAGCTGGCGACGATGCTGTTCGCCGCCGACAGGCAGGTCAGCAAAATGACGGTGTTCGTCGGCGCGTCGGCTGCGCTGATCGTTGCTTCCGCGATCGGCGTGCTGGCCGGAAGTCTGATCGCGCAATTCGTCAGCGAAAAACAGTTGAACTATGTTGCCGGCCTCGGGTTTATCGGCATCGGCGTCTGGACGCTGGTAAAAGCGCATGCCTGAAACAAATCGGCCTCTGCCCCGACTCGGTTCGGGCGCGTTATTACTCCTGATTGCCTGCTTGAGCCCTGTTTTGAGTGTATTGTCTGTGGCGACGAACATGGCCGCGGCAGGCGAAACCGATGACTCCGCGCAAGACCGGTTGCTTGCGGCGGCGGCTGGCAACGATGCGGCTGCGCTGGAATCGTTGCTGCGCAGCGGTGTGGACATCGAAGCGCGCGATTCGCGGGGGCGTACCGCGCTGCTCGTCGCCACGCAGCAAAATGCGATCGAAGCAGCGCGCCTGTTGCTCGAAGCCGGCGCTGACGTCAATGCAATGGATCAGATAAGCGATTCGCCCTATCTTTACGCCGGTGCCGAGGGGCGGCTCGAAATCCTGCGTTTAATCCTGGCCCACGGCGCCGACCTCGGCAGTGTCAACCGCTACGGCGGTACCGCGCTGATTCCGGCGGCGCACCACGGTCATATCGAAACCGTGAAGCTTTTACTGACCACCGATATCGATATCGATCACGTCAACTATCTCGGCTGGACCGCGTTGCTCGAAGCGGTCATTCTGGGCGACGGCAGCCAGACCTATATCGACATCGTGCGCCTGTTGCTCGAAGCCGGCGCCGACGTCAACCTGGCCGACCGCGACCAGGTTTCACCGCTGGCGCACGCCCGGTCCCGCGGCTATGAAGAAATCGCCGACCTGCTGCGGCAGGCCGGCGCCAGGTGATGTAACACAGCCGAAAGTCAGGCCGACGGCTTCGGATCCTGCTTGGCACCGCGGGTGTTGATCCCGAGCAGCGAGTAGGGCGGGCACCAGCCGATGGCCGCGGTGCCGAGCATGACGATGCCGACGACGAGGGCTACGATACCGAGCGTACCCTGTACCACGCCGAGAAAATATACCGCCAGCAGGGCGATGCCGGCCAGGGCACGGATTGTGCGATCGATACTACCAACGTTTTTTTGCATGATTTCTCTCCAGTTCGATGCTGCGTGCAGTTTATACCGCTTCCAGGCAGCTGTCGGTGACAATGTCACCCAGGCAGAAACGGCTTATGCCTGGTACGCGGGAAATTCTACTACTGTCGCGATAAACGTTCGATGCCGGCGCGGTCGGCGAGCAGAATGCTGCCGCGTCCGGTCTCGATCAGGCCGCGCTGGGCGAAATCCTTCAGGATCCGGCTGATGACCTCGCGCGAACTGCCGAGATCGGCGGCCAGTTCGGCATGGGTCACCTGCAGGCTGGATTCGCCCTGTGCCAGGCTGCGGGCAAATTTTTCGGCCAGGCGTACATCGACGCGCTTGAACGCCACCTCCTCGACTACCGAGATAATGCTGGCCAGGCGATGTGACAGCAGGCTGAAAATAAAATGCTGCCATTGCGACTCCTGGCATATCCAGCCCCGCACCTTTTGCGGGGAAACCACGATTGCGCGTATCGGCGTTTCGGTAACCGCCATCGCCGGGAAGTCGTCGTCGTTCATGATACAGGAAGCGGTTAATACGCAGGCTTCGCCGGCATCGATCCGGTAAAGCGTCACCTCGCGACCTCCGGGGGACAGCTTGTATACGCGGCCGACGCCGTCGAGCAGCATCGCCAGTTGCGCGCACTGCTGGCCTTCCTCGCAAATGGATGCATTGGCGGGTAACTCGACGTAGCGGCAGTTCTGGTAAAAATCCTGGATGAACTCGATCCCGGCCTTTTTTATGAAGGGAAACAACTGTTCGAACTCGGTTTGATGCTGTGGCGATATCATGCTGGATTCGGCGAAAAACCCTGAAGGCGACGAGTCGAATAGTGCCTGCCTCGGGCCCGTGTTTCAAACGGCAGCGGAACAAAAATTACTCGCCCGAAGCCAGGGCGAAGAATAACCGAATTCGGAATCGAGCTGACTGGCCTTGCGCCGTTTCGATGGGCAGGTCCGGAAAGGCTGTTATCGGGCGCTGCTGCGCCACCACTTTTTACTTGATGCAGGACAATTCCTGAAACCCGCATGTCGGTTACTGTTTTTCATGGCGTAAAGCGACAGCCTGATTTGCAAAATTAATAAGGGAGGGAATATGAAAAACAGATTTGCGCTGCAACTGCTTTTTTTTGTACTTGCAGCAGGTTTTGGCACGGGTGCGTTTGCCGCCTTCGATGATGGAGGCTACGTGGGTATCCAGTACGCGATGATAGAGGAAGACGAATTAGAACTCGAGCCGACCGCCGGAGTTTTACGGCTGGGTGCTCTAAGCGACGAAGGCTTTGGATTCGAAGCGCGGCTCGGTTTGGGTATTTCCAGCGATGATCGCACCGAATCCCTGCCTTTTCCTTTTGGCGAAACGTCACTGGATCTCGAAATCGACTATTTGGTGGGCTTGTACATTCTTGCCCAGGCGCCCGTCGGAGCGGGATCGATATACGGCATTGTTGGCTTCACCCATACCGAGTTCACTCTGGAAGCGAAAAGTGAGTTTCTCGGCTCCGACTCGGAATCGGACGACGAGTCCGACCTGTCGTTTGGCTTTGGCGTGAATTTCGGGGTTTCACAACAGGTCAAGCTCAATATCGAGTTCATGCAATATCTCGACACCGACGATGCCGATGCCAGCGCCATTAGCGTGGGCCTGTTGTTCTAGCCTTGCCGCCGGAAGCCGTGAGGGCTCTTGTTGCCTGACACGAATCGATGCCGATGCGTGCAGATTGGCGCGCAGGATAATTAATGCTATTTCGCAGTGATCCGGCTCGCTGCGAGACTGGATCATGGCATTCGGAATCTGGATCCCGACGGCCTCCAGAGCTGGCGGCAGCGACCGCTTAACGGGCATCGGCGGGGCTTTGTTGTGCTTACCGCGTTTACTTTAATCGGGCGTCAAGGGTTCTCTTCTGAAGCCTCGATTAGTCAAAACGTGCAAATCGTCGAGTACGGCGAGCAGGCACGGAATCAGGATTAGCGTGATCGGTGTCGCGAACAGGATGCCGTAACCCATCGCCAGCGCCATCGGCGCCGAGAACGGGTCCGAGCCGCCGAGCCCGTAAGCCATCGGCAGCAGTCCCGCAACGGTCGTGATCGAGGTCAGCACGATCGGTCGCAGGCGCGTTTTCGACGCCGAGACGATACGTTCGGCAAAGCCGAGTTCAGGATGGGTTTCGCCGAGCCGGTTGACCAGGTTAACCAGGATCAGTGAATCGTTGACGACGATGCCGGTGAGGCCGACCACGCCGAGCATCGCGAGGAAGCCGAAGGCGGTGCCGTGCAGGGCGAAGGCGACAATCACGCCGACCAGTCCGAACGGTATTGCAACCATGACCATCAGCGGTTGCGTCATCGAATCGAACAGCAGTAACAGCAAAAGATAGATGCCGATCGCGGCGGCGATGAACGCGACCACGAGGCTGGCCATGGATTCGGCGGATTCCTCGGCTTCGCCGCCGACGACCAGCCGCATGCCGGGCCAGTCGGCGTCGAGATCGATACCGTCGAGCGCGGCCCCGGTCGCATTCAGCGGCGTGGTCAGTTCCTTGACCACGTCGGCGGTAATCGTAATCGCGCGTTCGTTGTTGTAGTGATACACGTTGGACGGTCCGGCCTCGAGGCTGAATTCGGCGACCTCCTCGAGACGAATGAATTCGCCGCGCGCGTTGGGTACGATCAAATCGGCCAGCGTGTCCAGCGACGAGCGCGCGCTTTCCTCGAACAGCACGCGGAAATCGACGTCCTCGTCGCCGTAGCGCACCGAGGTGACGACCTCGCCGTCGAAGGCAAGCCTGACGTTGCGCGCGATGTCGGCCACCGTCAGCGCCGAGTCGGCGAGACGGATGTAGTCGATGTCGATGCTGATTTGCTGCTTGCCGATCTTGTCGTCGCGGTCGATGTCCTTGACCCCGTCGATCGTCTCGAGCCGGGACACGATGAAATCCGCGAGACGCGGGCGCAGCTCGTCGTTGCTGCCGACCACGCGGATCGTAATCGGCCGGCCTACCGGCGGCCCGCCGCTGTCGATGACGAACGACGTCCTTTCGATCTCGTCGATTGTCTCGGCGCGCCTGCGTAAGTCCTCGACGATTTCGTCGGCGTTGCGCGCGCGTGTCGCGAACGGCGTCAGGTACATACCGATGAACGCCCAGTGTTCGTTTTCCCCCTGGAAAAAACCGCCGAGCCCGCCGATCCGGGTGGTATACGATTCGACCTCGCCCCCGGGCAGCGCCTCGACCATGCCCTCGAGTTTGCGCATGACGTTCGACGTATGATCGAGCGAGGATCCCACCGGCAGTTCGACCAGCACGAAAACGGTGTTTGCCGACTGGGTCGGAAACAAGACGAAATCCATGTATCGCGCGGCATACCAGAAAGAAGTCGCCAGCATCATCGCGGCGGCCAGGATCACGGCGTAGCGCCAGCGCAGCATGCGATCGAGAAAGTGGCCGAAAGCCGCCTTGACCGATTCGATATCGAGCCGCCGCGGCTCCTGCGCGCGGTCGATTTTTTTGGCGCCCCAGATCAGGTGTGCCGGCAGCGCCACGGTGAGCTCGGCGAAGGACACGAACAGCGCCAGCACCACCACCAGCGGGATGACGTAAACGAAATCACCGAGGGTGCCGGTCATGAAAAACATCGGCGCGAACGCGAGCCCGGTGGTCGCCAGCGTGGTCATCACCGGTTTGAATACCGCGGCCGCGCCCTCAACCGCGGCGTCGAGCGCGGCCAGTCCCTGTTCGCGGTAGCGCCAGATATTTTCCGCGACGACGATACCGTCGTCGACGATGATGCCGATGACGAGAATCATCGCGCCGAGCGCAATCGAATCGAGGTAGGCGCCGAATACGGGCAGCAGGAATATCGTGCCGAGCAGCGCCACCGGGATCCCCATCGCGACCCAGAAGGCCGAACGCAGGTCGAGGAAAAACGCGAGCGTGATCAGCACCAGCGCGAGGCCGAGCGCGCCGTTCGACAGCACCACGTTGAAACGGTTTTCGACGTTTTGCGAGACGTCGTTGGAATACTCGATGCGTACGCCATCGGGCAGGCGGTGCTGGTTTTTCTCGATGAAGGCCTTGATCCGGTCGACGGTGCGGATGATATCGGCGGTATCTTTTTTGTAAACGACGAACGAAATCGCGGGCCGACCGTTCATGCGCGAACGCACCTTTTCGGGTTCGAAGGTATCCCTGACCACGGCGAGGTCGCTAATCCGCACCTGGGTGCCGTCCTCGGTGACGTCGACGATGACGTCCTCGACCTCGAACGGCGTCTCGAACTGCGCCAGGGTGACAATGTTCTTTTCGCTGGTGTAGGACTCGAAGGAACCGCCGCTGGCGCGAATATTGCGATTGGCGATCGCGCTGACGATTTGCGCGCCGGGGATCTGCCATTGTTCCATCGCATCCTGCAGCATTTCGATGTGGATTTCGCGATCGCGGTAGCCGAAGCGTGACAGGCGCGCGACGCCGGGAATGTCCTCGAGCTGCTTTTCCGCCTGGCGCGCGATTTCGCGCAGCTGCGGGTAGGGGATGTCGCCGGAGAGGCCTACTTCGATGATCGGGATCGCGGTTGCGGTAGTGATTTCGCGCACCACCGGTTGCTCGTCGACTTCGATCGGGAAATCCGAGGTCCGCGACACCGCGTCGCGCACGTCGGTCTTGACCTTGTCGAGATCGCGCGCGTCGAGATCGATCTTGACGTAAATGATCGAAATGTTTTCCATCGAAAACGAGGTGAATCGCTTGAGGCCGTCGACCTCTTTCAATTCTTCCTCGATCTTGTTGGTGACGTTGAGCTCGACGTCCTGCGGCGACGCGCCGGGGTAGCGCGTGGTGATGACCATCTCGGCGAGGTCGACGCTCGGAAAATTATCGCGCTGGATAAAGGTCAGGGTACCGAGACCGAGCAGCACGACCATCAGCGTGAACACGTTGGCCAGCACGTGGCGGCTGGCGAAGTAGCGCAGCATCGCGTGCATATCGGTATCCGATCCCGGCCCGGTAGCTTATTCGAACACGGCCTTGCCGAACATGCCGGGGTAAAGCCCCGGGCGTTCGGGCAGCGCCAGCTCGATTAAAAAGGTGTGGCGTTCGTCGCCGTTGGGAATCACTTTGATTACGCGGGCCTCGACCGGTTCGTCGCCGAGTGCGGTAATCGTGATCTTCGCGGTATCGTCGACCCTGATGTGTACCAGATCGCGCTCCTTGACCCGCGCGCGGAACTTGAGCCGGCTCTGGTCCTGGATTTCGTAAAGTGCCTGCCCCGGCTGCGTGACCAGTCCGGTTTCGGCGAATTTATCGATCACGATGGCATCGAACGGCGCCCTGATCCGGGTTTCGGCAAGCGTCGATCGAATCGACTCTATTTCCGCCTGCGCGGCCTTGAGATTGGCCGCGGCGACCTCGAGCGCGTAAATCGCCTCGTCGATGGCTTCACGCGATACGTTGTTGTCCTGCGCCAGTGTTTCCAGGCGCCTGCGCGTGCGTTCGCGATGCGCGAGCTCGGCCTCGGCGCGCTCGCGCGCGGCCTGCGCAACCTTGAGCCGCGCCTGGTACTCGGTATCGTCGAGTTCGACGATGACCTGGCCGCTTTCGACCTTGTCGCCCTCGGTTGCGTTAACCCGGGTAATGCGGCCCATGATGCGCGTTGCCAGGGTCACGCTGCGGTTGGCAATGACGTCGCCGGTGACGATCCGTGCCGGTGACGCGGCGTAAAGCGACTCGGGCAGCAGCGGGAACAATAAAGCCGCGATCAATAATGAAAGTCTCATTTCGATTTTCCCTGGCCGAGAGTGACTTACTATACCGATACTGCGTTATTAGAACACCCTCGAATGAGGCCCTGGCGGGACGAGGCCATATCGATATGTTTATACCAAAGCCGAAAGATTGCTTCGCTTCGCCCGCAATGACGTGTCAATCAGTCGTCGCTGATCTGCGGTGCGTGATCGGCGCCGCGGTTTTCGTGAATCTGCCGGATCTGTGCGCGGATCTCCGGGTAGCGGTCCAGGATGGTCAGCATCGAGCGCATCGAAATGCGTAACACGGTGCAGGGCGTTTCGGCTCTGATCGTCGCCGAGCGCACGGGGCGGCCGCGTTCGAATTCCGCCAGCAGCGCCGATTCGCCCATGATGTCGCCGTCGCTCAAATCGGCGACCCGGTGCGCGTAGCTGAGCGCGTCGGTGCGCCAGACCGCGGCGTCGCCGACGATGATGACGTAGAAATGATCGCCGGTTTCGTAGGCGCCCATGATCGTGTCGCCGGGTAAAAAGGTAATACGGGTAGCGCTTTTTTCGAGGAAGCGCCGATCGTCATCGCCGAGCGTATCGAACAGTTCCACCCCGGCCAGCATTTCGGCGACGCTGTCCTCGTGGCTGGAAATTTTGGGCTCGGACTCGTTGATGCGCTCGATTTTTTTGTTCACCTTGCGCCGGGTCGCGGCATAACCCTTGGCGCTCAGGTCGCCGTGCTCGAATTCCTCGTGCATGTGGTTCCAGCCGCTGTAAATCGTCGAACGCCTGGCCAGCAGCTCAAGATAAAGGCGGTAAAACTGCGGGAAGCGCAGGCGCGACATCTTCAGACTTTTACGGCAGTGTTTTTTGCGCTTGCGGTAGGTCTTGATCACCGCGTCGCGGGCGTCGACGTCGAGATCTTCCTGGGTCTTCAGCGATGCGATAACCGCGTCGCACATCAATAGCTGCGCGAGGTTGCGCTGCAGCTGCTGCACGATGCGCGCGCGCTGGAAGTGGGAGATCAGCAGCGACGACCAGCGCCGCTCGCGAATCTGGCGCAGCATTTTTTCCTCGAGGCGCTGAAACAAACTGGGCTTGCCGCCGCGGCGCTGCTCGCGGTGCGCGCTTTCGCCTTCGCGCAGCTCTTCGCGCTGATCGTACAGACGATTCAGCATATCGAGATAAATATACTGGCTGATGTAGCCGGTCTCGTAGAGATGTTTCAATTCCCGGCGTTCGACGTGATAGGCGCGCAGCATGGCGACGAACTCGTCGTCGTCATGCAGGGTTTCGGCATCCTCGAACCAGGCCATGCCGAAGGCCATTTCGATGTCGTTGATCATGCGCGGGATATCGGTTTGCGGCGTCAGCTTGTTTCGCTCGAGCCGCTCCAGGTTGGCGTGCAGCCGGTGGCGTGCGTCGATCAGCGCGGCGCGCAATTCCATGTCTTCACCCCGGGATAACTCGTTCATGCCGAGGCGCTGCATCAGCGGCCGAATCGTCGGCGCGCTAACGAGCAGCGTGAACAAAACGACGCCGATGGTCAGGTCGAACAGGAACTGGCGCTCGGGTAAATCGCTCGGGATCGACAATACTACCGCGATCGCCAGCCCGCCCTTGAGCCCGCCCCACCACATGATGTGCCGCTCGCCGAGGGTTACGCGCGGCAGCTGGAACCAGCGTGTGGTCAGCGGCACGAAACTGTAAATCGCGAGGGCGCGCGCCAGCAGCACCAGCGCGACGACGATGAAAACGGGGCCCATGCGCGACAGCAGATCTTCGGTATGGACCGACAGGCCGACCATCAAAAACAGCAACGAATTGCAGCAGCGCGCGATTACGTCCCAGGTTTCGCTAATCGAGTGGGTCGCGTCCTGGCGAATCCGCGACATGCCGAACAGGCGCAGCGCGATTGCCGCACCGACCACCGCCATGACGCCGGATATGTGCAGCAGGTGTTCGCCGACAACGAACGCGGCATAGGCGGTGACGATCGACGTCGTCAGGATCACGCTGACGTTGGCCTGCATACGGTAAAGCAGTTCGCAGGCGACGAAACCGAGCAGTCCGCCGAAAACAACGCCACCGAAAAATACCCGCAGGAACTCGAGAAATATATTGTCGAGATCGGAAAATCCGACCGTGCTGCCTTCGACCGCGATAGCGAGCAGGATCGAAAAGGCGACGATCGCGGTTGCATCGTTGAGCAGCGACTCGCCCTCGACCAGTACGTTGAGGCGATTGGGCGCACCCAGTTCCTTGAACAGCGCAACCACCGCTACCGGATCGGTGGCCGAGATCAGCGCGCCGAAAACCAGCGCGATGATAAGCCTGGTATCGAGGGCCAGCCAGACGCCGAGGCCGACGATGAGGGTCGACAGCAGCATGCCGGGAATGGCGAGCATCAAAACCGCAGGCAGGTCGCGTACCAGCTGGCGCGCGTCCAGGGCGAATCCGGACTCGAAGATCAGCGCGGGTAAAAAGATGAACAGCATGACCTCGGGACTGAGTTCGAAATCCCTCAGCGGCTGCAGCAGCGGCCAGCGCTCGGCGAGATCGCTCAACAGGACGCCGATGAGGACAAGCACGACGGTAAACGGGATGGGCATCTTGCGGCACAGGCCGGTGACCAGCATCGCGATGCCCAGCAGGACAACCAGAACGAAAACGGCTTCAGCAACTGGCATGGTCTTTGTCTCGGCGACTCGGGTCAAAATACGCCCGGTCTCGAGCCATGTCAACGCAGCAGCGGCAGGCGGCAGCCTGCCGCGCGACGGCTGTCACAGGCTGTAAGCAGAAAATCCCTGTCGAGCAGCGGCGCCCGGAGGGGCCGGTAAGATTACCGGGTGGCAGTCGGTCCGGGTGAAAATAGAACGTCTACCGCCGGATCCTGGTGAACGCAGCCCAAACTGCAGGCTGCTTGGAGCGGGAAGCGGATTTCCGGCGGAGACGTATTCGGTATCAACCGCGGCGTCGCACCTGCACACGCTCGCTGGCGTAGTTGCTTTGCACGCGGATGGGCTGTTTCACGGGTTCGGGCCGGACCACGCGGTAGATCAGGTAGGCAAAGGCCGCGATCACACCCACGCGCAACATGAGGTATCCGGCGGTCATCAATGTAATGTCAGTTTCCATCGTAATCTTCTCTTCGATCCGGCCTTAGCCGGATTTCTTGACCCAGGCGCTGCACCAGCCGGCGGTTGCCACCTGTTTGCCGGGGAAAAGCGCGCAGGGCCCCCATTCCACAGATGCGTCGCCGGTGTAGAGCTGGCAGTTGCCGCAAATCTGCTCGGGCTTGGGCGTCTGGTGTACATACGAAAGCGCCTTGGCCTGTGGATCATTCGGATCGACTTTCGGCGCGTCTGCGGCAACGGCCGCGCGCTGGCTCAATGCGATCAATGGGCCTGCCGCAATCGCCATGGCCGAGGCGGAAAGGACTTGTCTGCGAGTGTAGTTTTTCATCAATGACTCCTTCGATCTCGTGCAATTAGACTATATGTCTAATAAAAGTTCAATAAATAGTTAAAAATATATTTGACAATAACTACGTTAATCACTATGATTTGGATCAAGCATTGACAATTAATAGACGTAATTGGCGATGCTTCTCGTCCTCTCGTAAAACGCCAGGGACGGCGGCCCTTTTTACCGGGGTTGCATTACAGGTAAATAAAGCTAGTAAGACCAGTCGCCCCGGTCATCCGACCGGGGCGATTTATTTGTTGGAGCGGTTTTACCCGTGCCGGCGCGTACGGCTCAGGTGTCGGGCAGCATTGACAGGTTTTCGAATTCGACCACGCGCACCAGCGCGCGCTCCATCGTGCTGCGCGCCTGCGACGTGGTACGGTGCAGGTAAGCGTGCAGCCGCGCATCCTCGAGGTTGCGGCTTTCGCACTCGGCGCTGTAGGCTTCGAAACGCACCAGCGTGGTGATCAATTGCGCGAGGTGCATCGGGCACTCGCAGGCGATGGCGCTGCTCTGTTCCGCGAGGTAGGCCAGTTCGCGGTCGTTGAAATGGCGCCGCGGCGCCATGCCGGCAACCTCTTCCGCTTCGCTCTGGCCGCGGCCGACAAAACCGAAACGCCACGCGACGACCGCCTCCAGCGCGGCCAGGTCCAGCGGCGAACGCAGTGCGGTCATGCGATCGGTGGCCAGCCGCGCCAGCGCGGCGCGCGGCGCAAAATCGTAGACCAGTACCAGGTGACGCGCATTGATGCGATTGGCCAGCCGGGTTGCCTCGACACCGGAGTCGGGATGCAGCGTTGGCCACTCGATTACGACGACGTCCAGCCGTGGATCCCGATCGCGCGCTTCCAGGCTTTCGATATCCGCGAAAATTCCGCTCAGCTCGAAAATGTCGCTGCCGGCGCAGGCTTCGCGGGCCAGCGCCAGCGAGTCGCCGACCAGCGCCAGACGCGGCTTTTCGGCAGCGGCAGGTCGCGGCCGGGTTTGCGTGGATTGCTGCAGGCGGCGCTCGAGTTCGGCCGTGTCGAGGTCGGCGACCGAGCCGATTGCCTGGCCGCGGTCGACCAGTGCCTTCAGCAGGGACAGCCGGTTTACGTCGCTCTCGCGGTACAGGCGGCGCTGGTTCGCGCCGCGCTCGGGATTGACCACGGCGTAACGTTTTTCCCACACGCGCAGCACGTGCTGGGAGAGGCCGGTAAGGCGGCAAACGGCGCCGATGCGGTAGCGGGGCTCATCGTCTGTAGCGGAATGATCGGATTCTGACATCGGTGGTCTACTCGTCCAGGGGCACGTGGTGTCTATGTAAAATCGGTTGCAGGTTGCGAAAATTGGCTGCTTGACAATGTTTTGTCTAGCAAATTCTAACCGAATTATTTGGCGCCGATCAATGCGGGGCCAGCTTGTCAGTCGGGATCTTCCCCGCTGCCGGATTTGACCTGTTTCCAGCCGGTAATCATCGGCTTGACCAGGTTTTCTCTTTTCCAGACCAGGTAAAACAGGATCGCGGCGACGTGTAAAACCACGAGCGCGAGAATCACGTCGGCGATAAAGTGGTGCCACCAGGTCATGCGGCTTACGGTGGATTCGGCGACGTAACCCGCGAGCGGACCATATTCGAAGAAGTCGTCGGACTCGATGAACAGCCCGGTCAGCGCCTGCGCGCTGATCGCGATCACCATTGCGATGACCGACAACGCGCCGAGCGGATTGTG
>JAAUYF010113280.1_pt1 | contig 31938 bp, 24 predicted proteins | sample 7278051 | NCBI WGS metagenome assembly JAAUYF01 (sample SAMN14350202, study PRJNA611818) | marine sediment metagenome | isolation source: surface marine sediment (0.6m) | place: French Polynesia: Moorea | collected 2018-08 | reverse complement strand
GTGAAGTTAAAGATGAAGATCGTCTTCCCCTGGATGTTCCGATGGCCGTGTCTTACAAAAAGGTCGAAGGTATGAAATCCATCGCCACAATCAACGTTCTCAGCGATTCCAAGGGATCGATTTCTGATGACGTATTCGCTCAGGTTCAGGTTGAGGCCTGGAAATTGGGTGGAAAATTGATGCATGTCAAGGCCGAAGGTTTCCAAAGACTGGTACGCAATAAAGGTGCTGGAATTGGTTTCACATGGTCGGGATCTGTCATCAGCGGTGGACAGATGTCATCCACAACTGGCGTCATGGGCGCTGGTGTAACGTGGGGTAATGCTGGTCTGTTTGATCATCCGTTTATCATTGTTCACGTGTTGGTTCCCCGTTAATCTCTAAATCTCGATAACTTATAATATCAATGGGTTTAAAATCACCTAAATCACCTTGAAAATGAAACTCTGATTGAATTATAAAACGAGAATAATTTTAGATTTTCGCTAACAAAAACGAAAGCCAACTTATAAAAGTTGGGGAGATCGGTCTCCCCAACTTTTTTTTAAATTGTGAAATGGAGAATAGTGAATATGGAAATGCACAATCTAAAGTTTTTAGTTATTGGCGATATTATGCTTGACAAGTATGTCATTGGTAATGTAGAAAGGATATCGCCAGAAGCACCAGTCCCAGTCGTAGATGTTAAAAGGGAATACTGCACGTTGGGAGGTTGTGGTAACGTAGCGAAAAATTTGGCTAATCTTACCACCAGAACAGTTTGTGTTGCAGCCGCTGGACAAGGCCCCGAGAAAGATAAGCTCACCAATATAATGGCCAAGAAACATATAAAGGCCAATCTCGTCCATTGTAGAGATCGAGTCACAACTATCAAAGAAAGAATCATCTCGGGTGACCGCAGTACGCAACTTCTGAGGATCGATAGGGAAACGACTGAACCCGTAGATCACATCAGGGTCATCACGGAAATTCAACATATCATCCGAACAAAAGCTTTTGTTCCAGATGTTATTCTGATTTCTGATTACAACAAGGGTATGATCACAGAGAAATTGATGGTCTATCTCGAAGAGTTGGCACACAAGATGGACATTAAGTTGATCGTTGATCCCAAACCAGCAAATCAATATGCATATAGTCAGGCTTTTGCAATTACACCAAATGGCAAGGAATACCAAAAAATGGATATTTGGGAAAACGCTGCCTTCAAGAACATCATTGTAACTCAGGGTTCTGAGGGTGTATTTATACCGAGAGCCGAAAATTCAATGTCAGTAGAAATACCAGCAGAGCCAGTCGAAGTATTCAATGTTACTGGAGCTGGTGATAGCTTTGTCGCGGTATTTTCCGTTTGTGTGGCTATGGGCATCGATGTCATCCAGGCTTCACGAATTGCAAATAAATGTGCCGCTTATGTCGTAACCAAACCTGGAACGGCCTCTGTTCCATGGGGAGTTTTCAAAAATGCAGTAAGATCAATTTTTCCAAAAGGAGAATATATTTGATTAAAATCAATGAGATCGAAAAGAAGATCTGGCATGTCGCAAACGACGAAAACTCAGACCTGATACAAGTAGAGTTAATATCGTCGTCGGTAACCAACAAGTTCAGAATTGTTGCTGATTTTGTTGGTAAAATGATCGAGGCAAATCCTGAATTTGGTACGTGGTTTTATAAATGGTTGGAGGATTGTGGTTCAAGAGATCCTCGAAGAACCCCGAGAGCTTTCAGTGAAATTGAAACCGTCAAGGCATTTGTCGATCAATATCTGGATAGCCAAGATTTAAATTTGGAGGCTTTTGTTGATAAATCAAAAGCCAAAAAGAATACGATCTTCTTCACCGTAGAGAACATCGATTCTATACTTAGACTTTCGAGTTACTTAAAAGTTTATTCTTTCCTATTGAATGCAGCCCCTGTCAAACCCGATGAGGAAGACGAGGTTAAATTCAATTTATATCCTGGCCCCACTCGACACAAAGAAATATATAATACGCTGGCCAAGAACCTCATTAGATCGGATGTCACAAATAAAATATTTGATGTCATCAAGACCAGAACGTTCAAGTACAACATGTCCGACAGGTTCATGTGGGAGTATATCAAAACGCTACACGGTAAAGATATGAATGTTCATATCATCGAGACGTTTAACTTTATCATGAACAATATCATCATCTTATGTGAAGTCGACAAAAACCCGATTGTATACTTCGTCAGCGTTATCGAAGAATCGATCAAGTGGTTTCTAAAATCAGTATATCGAGGTACAATCGTTTACGACGATACGATTGCCACCCAGGACATTCACGGGATTCATGTTAACAACGTTATGTCCTTCAGCTACAATGATACGTTGGGACGTTTGAAAGTTATAGCGTCAGACTTCGCCACCAAAGAGATGGAGAACAACAATCGTATCAAGATGTTAGATGAAAACCAAAGGTTGATCGACTTCGTTGCAGTCCTGAAAGAGATTTCGTGGGTATCGCCGCTTGCACAATGTTTGGTTTACCCGTTGCTTTCAAAGATCACAGATGTAACATATATTCACTTCAATACGTTATCACCAGAATATGCAGCTCCAATAACGTATTACGTTCACAGTCTCCTGAAAAAGGTATTCAAAGGAAATTATCGCGAGATATTTAGTCTGCTGGACTACTATCCTGTGAAACAACCTTCGACATATACAACCTATAAAATCAAAGATTTCCAGGTATTTAATGATGCATTCAATAAATACAAGAGCTTCTTTGGGTTCAACAACAAAGAGGTATTCTTTGACATGCTGTGTTATCATGTTGGTCGAATAGCTCGTGTTAACTGGAGACATCTGATAACGGGAGATCGAAAAGAAGGCGGATTACCAATGGCCGTGATAGAACGTGAGATGATCGACTTTTATGTTCGGTATTTCTCTGGTAATTTATCGGATGAAATCGACAAGCTACAATCGCTGTATAATGAAAGCCTATAAAGTCAGAGACATGTGATGCCAATCACTTGTCTCTGACAAGTCTCCAATTTTCATTTTTTTAGAGAACAAATTATAAATAAATCGACTTTGGAGGTTTAAAATAAAATGGATAAGGACAAAAAACCAGACGCCCTAGACGAAAGCATACAAAAATTAGAGGAGTTGATTAGGACGGCCAGTGCACACATTCCCCATGATGATGATATCGGCGCTTTACTGCAAAAAGACGTTCGTGATCGTTTGAGAGGTAGCAATCCAGAATGTTTCATTTCAATGAAAAGAATGGGTCGCGAACCTTTCTTTCTGCCGATCTGTAACAGAAAGGCCATCATTGATCCAGCAGCCATAAAAATTTCCATGGGTGTTGTTCAAAAGATGATGGCAAACCAGAGTTCTGGCGACCCCAATGAACTTCAACATGTTTTGGACAAACTGACCCGAATGAAGAATCGATATAGTTCGAATGCATCACCACCAAAAGCAGCCTCAAGAAAAGCTGTAGTGACGAAGCTGATGAATAAGATGGGTCAATACATTCAGGTAATCAAAGGAAAAGACGACGAATACAAGGATTAATCTAAATGAAACTAAAACTTAAGGATATGGAGAAGTTTGCAGTTGGAATGACTCCAGTCACAAGCGTTGAATCTAAAATCCGAACAGGTGAGTGGAATCCAGAGGGGTTATTTAGTGAAAAAATATTTGGAATAGAGGGGTCCATTAACCGAAGCAAAACATATTCCTTTATAGATTTAAACACTTACATTATCCATCCTGCAATCTTTAATATTCTAAAGAGATTAGACCAAAAACTTGTATCGTTGTTTTCTACTGCAAAATACTTTAAGGTGAATTCTAAAGGGGAACTTGTTGAGGACGATGATGGTTTTACAGGTATACCTGAGTTTATTAAGAATTTCACCAAGTTAAAGTTTAAAGGTGGAACTGCATCAAGGGAAGAGTTGATCAAGGTTGTTGAACAATCCTATAAAGACAAAACAATATTCTTGAGAAAGCTTCCAGTGATTCCTCCAGAATTTCGTCCTGAATATGAGGACGAAAGGGGAAGCACAATCACCGATGATATCAATGACATCTATGTTGGAATCATAAAGAAAGCATCTCAGCTAAAGAGTATTGGTTCAGGTCCAGTCTTTGACAACTTGGTTTATGGTATGCAGATCGCTATCAACGCTCACGATAAATATATCCAAACCAAGATATCCAAAAAGCATGGATTAATTCGAAATAGTATGCTTGGAAAGCGTGTCGATTTTAGTGGTCGAGCGGTTATCGTTCCAGGGCCAGAATTGGATGTAAATCAACTTGGTGTTCCTCTTAGATTGGCAGTTCCGTTGTTCGAACCATTTCTTATCCATTATTTCCTATATTCAAAAAAGAACCCTCTTAGAGAGGAATTCAAAGAAGAAGCTGAAAAATTCCTGGAAGCAACTTTAAATGTTGAAACCATCAAAAGATTATTTCGGTCTCTTAAGAAAGGTGCAGCTCTACCAGAAACTCTTCAAACGCTTATTTTCGATGCTACGAAGATTGTAATGGAAGGTAGAGTTGTGGTCTCTAAACGTGACCCTGTTCTTCACGATGGTTCCTACAGAGCTTTTTATCCTGTATTAATTCCTGGTAATGTGGTCAAGATGTGCACACTTCAGGTTGGCACCTTCAATGCTGACTTTGACGGTGACCAGATGGGTTTCTTTCACCCTCTTTCAGATCAAGCACAACAAGAGGCCCGAGAAAAACTGACACGAGCAGTTGGAAGTGAAAACGACAAATCAGTTATGTTCGAACTATCCAAAGAAATGTGTGTTGGCTTGTATACCATGACGAAAAATGTTAAAAGATTACAGTCACCGATAACAGTTAGCGAAGACGATATGGAGAACGCTACAGATCCATATGTGCAAGTTAAATATAGAGGGCATAATACGACAATGGGTCGTGCAATCGTTAATTCTGCATTTCCTCCAAAAACACCATTCATTGATCAACAAGTCGGAAAGAAATTTTTAAATGGTCTGATCAATAAGGTCGTGGAAAAATTTGGTGAGGAACAGGCAGTTAAGACTTATTCGAAACTTGAGAAAATAGGTTTTAAATTCGCCACCTTATCTGGATCATCTATAACCCTGGACATGCTTGAAATTCCAGATGCAATCAAAGAACTCAAAAAGAAGATTCCTGGATCATCTCCAGAAGAGGTTTCGCAACTGGAAGACAAGATGATTGATATCATGAAGAACCACCTGAAAGGAACTGGATTATATGATCTAATGGAATCTGGAGCTGGCAAGGGTTGGAGCCAACCAAAACAGATTCTGATCGCTAAAGGAATGATAACTGATACAAAAGGTAATCTTTTAGATCCTATTGAAGGTTCTTTCGCTGGAGGTTTGAAAACCACAGAATATTTCCAGGCATCTGCTGGTGCACGAAAGGGTATGGCAGATAGGGCCTTGAATACCGCTGATACTGGTTACTTTACACGTCAGTTGGTATATCTTCTTGCTCCAGTTCATGCTCACCCTAAAATCGGAGGAAACTGTGGTACAAAGAGAACCGTTACGTTTAAATTAAGTAGGGACCTCATTGATAGGCTTGAGGGTCGTTATTATGTCAAGGGTTCGAAATTAGAAGTTTTTAAAGCAGCCGATTTTAAACCAGGAGATATCATAGATCTCAGAACCCCAATCTTTTGTGAGAGTAAGGAAGTATGTTATACCTGTTATGGAAAACTTCTTGCTCGACATAAAACACCATATATAGGAATACTAGCTGGAAGTAAGATTGGGGAGCGTGGTACTCAGTTGATCATGCGTACTTTCCATACGGGTGGTGCTGCGACCATTGCCAAAACGGATGTGTTGGGCGACATATTAGAAAACGATCCGTTGTTAGATATGAACAAACAACAGTTGGGTTCTTATCTCGAACAAACAGACACGATACTTTACACAAAGAAACCTCTTCATATTAAAATAGATTTGTCGGGATATGAAAACAATGATACCGTTCAATTTCCAAAAGAAAGTGATAGCAAGTTTGATGGTGTTTGGTTAAATCATCTGGTTGCCCATGTTGAATATGATAACCTAATTTTTAGTATGGCCCTTGATTATGCTATTGTCATGAAAGGTGATTATCAGAAGGTGGGTAAAACGCTTGCATTTAATTATAAAGCAAATGAGCCCGTTCTTGAAGTCCCAACAACAGCTGTCGAGATCAAAGAGCAGGTAAACTATATCAAGAGATTGTTGGGTGGTAAAATGGTCTATAAAGATCCATCCCATCTCCTAATGAAAATATTCAAGGTCTATGGTCCAGTATCCGACTTGGATTTAGTTCATATGGAAGTCATGGCATCACAAGTTCTTCGTGATAGATCAAACCCATCAATACCAGCCAGACTCGGAAGAAAGTGGGACCCAGTTATGGCCAACGTCAAGGAAAATGTATTTAGCACGAGCTTCGTTCAGGGTGCAGCCTTTGAGAATATTGGTAAGGCTATTCAGGTTGGATTGACGGAAGCACCCGAATTTGATCAACCAACGATTTTTGAAAACCTAATATCTGGAGAAAAATTCTAATGATAAAGTTTGAAAACATTCCACAGTACACAAGGCTTGTAAAGGGAGTTCGATTTCCACAGAAAAAAGACAGGCCATACGCTATCATTTATTTTCCAGAGAATTCTTCGCTTGCATTAGATTATAAAAAATTGGGAATAATGCAAATCGATGCCAGGATAGTCGTGCTACCTACGTCCCGAAGACCACAGATAAGATTGACAGCTGAGGCAAAAGACATTTATAAGGCTCTTGGCCTGAGACCATTCCAATCAAACATGAACTTTCCAAAGGACCAGAATATCATCGTTGACTATTCTGTATTTGCCAATTCTTTAACGAGTGTATTGAAAATCAACACTTTCCGTCAGAGGGGTGGCATCTTATTGCAGAATATGTTGAGTAATATAATCTCATTCCTAAACAATTATGAGACCATATTGTATTACACTGTCAATCTTGAAAACCCAATCGTGAAGTTTCCAGACAGAAAAATATTTCCGTTTCTGTCCAGTATGAAGGCCGAAGAGGTAATATATGACCACTTAATGATGGGATATATATACGGTGAAGAAACTGGAAGTAGAGTTTTGATCAGAGACAAAGAATATAAATTCTCAAGGGTCCTGCCTTATATCAGAAACGTTAAGGTTATAAGCACCGACGATGAAAAAGCTCGCGAAGCATCCAAAGCTGAAAAGACTGTTTTGAAAAAATCTGAACCAGAGGAATCTAAAAAACAAGTTTCTTCTGCTGTTACAGATTATATGAAAAAGGATGATGAAGAACGCGAAGAAGTGATCTCAAAAGACATAACCCCCGAGGAGAGTGATAGGATAACAGTCAAGTCAATCCTATACAAGATATCGGGAGATGTCGATAAAGCCAAAGAGATTGCAAACGGCATTCCTAAAAAAGACTTGAAAAGAGTTTTGGACTCTGTTAATAAAGCGTATGCAGATCAGATCCTTGTCCAAGACAAACAAAAAACAACCTCAACGTCAGCTATCTTGGATGCATCTAATATAAATGATATTGTCGAAAACAAGAATCCATCTCATATCTTTGAGAAACGTAAGATCGATTTTGAAACCAACCTTCGAAAAGATTTGAGTAACGCTTTCAAAGTGTTAGAGGATAGAGAAGTTCCTCTAAGGTTTCAATCTATTTCTATCAAGGACAAACCCCAAAAGGCTGGAGAGATCAGAAAAACCGATCAATCTATCGTCACCATCAAAATGAATAAAGCAAACGGGGAGACACAGGACATTCAATTTTTGATACCAAGGATTGATCCTAACGCTGGAACATTCATGGTTAAAGGACGAAAGAAAGTTTTGATTAACCAAATCATCGTCAATCCAATATCGTTTCCAGAAGAGTATGTCGCCAAATTTGCAAGCGATTATTCAACATTCAGGATCAAGAGTATTCGAACTAGAAAGAAACCATATCTCCAAATCTTCATGGGCTCATACAAAATAGCATACGCAGTTGTATTGTCATATCTATTTGGATTCGAGAAAACGATGAAGGAATATGGTATTAAATATCAAATAGTTGAAGAGAAACCAAAGGCAGAACACTTCATCCAAGTACCGAGTTCATATATGGTATTTTCCAACGTCACTACAGAGCTACAGAAAGAATTTGTTGAATCGTGGAAGACGGCCAAAATATCCAAATATGATGTTGAAGAAGAATTCCTTTCTAAACAATATTTTGGTGAGTTGATTTATCAGATGACTGGAAGAATCGAAGCCACAGACATTCTATCAAAAACAGCAGAGAATATCGTTGATCCAGTTGTTAAACAGATTCTGATAAACCAAATGTTGCCATCGAAGCTGAGTGATATCATGTATTATATGGCTGAGAGAGCCGTACAGGGCATCAAGGAGGACCCAAATGACATAAGCAACCAGAGGATCAGAAATTCTGAAATCATCGTTCATTTGGCTCAAGGGATGCTTTTGAAAGCATATACGGAGTATCAACAACAATATCTATCTGGAAATGAGGATGCAGATATCAACTTTCCAGCTGAAACCAAACTTATCAGCGACTTCGATAATATCGAGATATCACAAGATATGGAGTTCGCTAACCCAATGGAAGAAATGTCATCGATCACCAAAATCGCACCAACAGGAAAGACTGTCGGTGGAATTTCATCCAAGAGAGCTGTACAACTGGAGGCTCGTAACGCACACCCATCTTACTTTGGTAACATCGATCCAGTTGATACGGCTGAAGGTCAAAATATCGGTATTACACAGCAATTGACTGTAAACGCTTTAATGACGAGTGCTCGCGGTTTGATAGGTACAAAAGAGATGAGTGACGACGAAAAGTCTGGAATCTTATCAACGAACTTATCAATTGTTCCTTTCATCGAAAATAACGAAGGCGCTCGAATGATTATGTCGGCAAACCAAGTGAGACAATATCTTCCATTGAAGAATCCTACTCCACCAATGGTTCAAACTGGATACGAGTCTCTTCTAACCAATGTTTTATCAGACAGTTTCATCAAGAAGGCTCCATGTAGTGGAATAATCAAATCGGTATCTCCAGATGTAATAAATGTTGTATGTGGGAGCAAATCCAACAAGGTCGATATATCACCAAAAGAGTTGGCATCTGGTTCGGGTAAAAACACATTAAGTGTTTTCAATTCAATTGTATCCAAAGGTGATAAGGTTAAGAAAGGCCAAGTCATTGCTGAAGGAAGTTCCATCTCAGGAGGCACCATTGCTTTGGGTAGAAACTTAGCAACCATATACATGGCGTATAAAGGCTTCAATTTTGAAGACGGTTTGGTAATCAATGAAAGATTGCTTCAAGGTGATAGCCTAACATCTTTGCATGGTGTGACTCTTGATATAAAGGTTGAGCCAAAAGATAAAATCTTGTATATTGCCAAGATTGGTGAGTACACCAAGAAAGGCCAACCCGTGTTTAGAAAATCCCCTGGAGAAATCACGGAACTATTAGACCTTGGTGAGAGCGATGATGAGTACATGGAAATATATGAAGGCGCTATCGTTGCTGAAAGTCCTGGTGGAAAAATCGTTGATATTGAAATCTTTTCGAATATAGAATTAACTGGTAATGCTCAAGAGTTAGCATTAAAGACCAGAAAGAAATATAAAAACCCGAAAGAAAAATGGTATGATAAAAACGTCCTAATAAAAGGAGCTTTGGTCAAGGTGAAGGTCGAACAGGAGTTGCCAATTGGTGTTGGTGACAAGCTCTGTAACCGATACGGAAACAAAGGTATCATCTCTTTGATTGAAGAAGATCGTTTTATGCCTAGAACACCTTGGGGTGAAACTGTTGATATCATTATGAATCCATTGGGTGTTATATCTCGAATGAACGTTGGTCAGATATACGAATTGTATTGTGGTTTGATCGCCAAGGAAGTTGGTAAGCGTATGGTTCAAGCTAAATCCAAGAAAGAGGTAATCGCTTTGCTTTCAAGCGTATATTCGAATCTGGATGGCTCCAAAAATTCTAAGATGAGTGCCAACATGCTTACAGCATTCAAAGCAATGAGCGATCAGAAGTTTAAGAAGATGGTTGATCAGATAAGAACCAACGGATTCGCTCCAATCATTATTCCACCATTTCAGGGGCCAAGTAGAGATAAAATTGATAGGGTATTAAAACTCTTGAATTTGAAAACCAGTTATCGTATGAAACTTCCTGAATATAATGTAAAGACTCAGGACCCCGTTCCATTTGGATATTCTTATGTTGGTAAGCTGGAGCATTTGGCAGCTGAGAAAATGCATGGCAGATCAACTGGTCCTCTTACAACCAAAACCTTTCAACCTACTGCTGGTAAGAGAAAGGAAGGTGGTCAAAAGGTTGGTGAGGGTGACACATGGGCTCTGGCATCCTATAATGCTAAAACTCTTCTGAGTGAAATGTTTGGACCAATGTCAGATGATGGAACCAGCAAAAAAGAAATGATCAATGAGATCGTTGAGAATGGACACACAGAATTCAAGGAAACGAAACAATCACCAACGAGAAATCTATTGAATGCTTATTTCGTTGGGTTGATGTTGGAGAGCAAATAATATGTCAGATAAATCAACGGAAATCCTAGTCGGCCAATCCATAACTCCTCCAGAGATGGATAACTATACAGAGGAAGAAGATCGCCGACAGTTGTGGGCTATTTACGAATCGAGTACGTATGATATACTTGACCAGATGAACAAGGATACCTTTCGTAACACCTACAATATATTGAAAGCGGACATTTTCAGATTTCCATGGGAGTTACAAAAGGTTTTTCTGGACAAATATCTGGACAAAATGTCCGAATTATATGGTTTCGAGTTTCCAAAAAATCCAGTTTATGACACAGAGGATGCCATAAGAAAGATGTTTGAATTTGTTGAGTTCGTGGAATTTGACAATTTGACATTTTTAAAGTATGTTTGGAAATACTTGGATGACATCCTATCTGTGAATATCGATTTATATGTTCGAGATAACGAGAAAACTATTATCGAAGAAATAACCAACCAAGCTAATATGCAGGTCACATTAAACGAGAACGTTTCTGAGTTTCTGAGAACATATGATAAAGAAGGTATCATAGAGTGGTTCATCGACCGCTCTGAACGAATCAAGTACGAAATATTTTCAGAGAATCTTGAATAAGGAGAGACATTATGAAAGTCGTAATCAAAAACAAAGGAACAGAGTTAGTGCTGGAAAAAGACAATATCGTCGAGGTCCTTGAGACCGCTGATGGAATTGCCTTCAACTTGAGGGACAACCTATCCCTAATCTACGTCAACAACTTCATGCCTACGAGTGCCAAGCAGCTGATCAAAGGTACCATAGATAACTGTGGAACCGTGGATGCTACAATCAATGTCGATTTACAGAATCCCGATCAACCCGCGAGTATCATGGTCAACAGCGTGGCACCCCCATCGAAAGAGGGCGACAATTAAATCCTCTATCTATATATATTAATTAATGAAAAGCATACCATGCAAACAATTCTATATGAATTGTTTGCAAGTATTCGGTAACTTTTTGTTTTCGAAAAAGTGAATTGAAAGGAGAAGGCGAACACGCAAATTTTTGAGGAGGAAGCTATGTAATGAGATTTACATCAACAGAGAAATATCTCGAAAAGTTTCACACAACAGTTTACCCAATTACATTATTAAAGTTTATACTCAACCGTGGGCAAATTCTAAGATATTTCAAAAAGGCACAGAGTCCATCATTCAACAAGCATTTTAGCGTTGACTCATCCAACTGTGCTGTATGTGATCACAAGAAAAAAGATGAAGGTGTTAAATGTCGACCACATACAACAATCGAGAGGATGAAAGAAATCAACGAAGGATGGCTCTACGATTTTGATACTGGTGTCTTTCTATATCGAAATGAAGTATTCAAACGAGTTAAAAACACCAACGGGAAAGACCTGCTGGTTATAGTGTATTGTCCACACACAAAATTAATTTCAGGAAAAATTACAGATAAAAAAGTTAGAAAGCTAACGCCTCTAACAATAAAAATGGACTACGAATTCAGCTTTATGATCAAACACTTAGAAAATGAAATCCCAATCGAGTTCTCCAACATGGGATTCAAAACCAATTGTATCTCAAGTGATGCCCTTATGGAAGAAACTTTGGGCTGCTGGTTCAACGATGAGTTTACAATTGTGATAAGTCCTGATGAAGTTGATAGTTCACGTCTTCACAAAAACCAAAATTTCTGCTTACTAACCAACTATTAAGGAGGGTAACATATGTCAATTTTAGACCAATACCAAGAATTAAACGCAACTGGAGTCGCTGGTGGTGGCGGTGGAGAACAGAAAGATCCTAAAGACGAGTTCTTCAAAAGCCTGTATATCAGCGGACAAAACCGCCAGCATGAGAATGGCGTGATGGAAGAGATCGAGAAATTGCAAATTCGCGGACATTCCTTCAACCACACTGAAGTCTATATGATCATCACCCACGTTAAAGATGTCCTGGTCAACGAGGGCAAAGTGAATGGTCGGAATCAACTGATCTGCTTTTCATTCAAAGAGTCTTCACAGCCGCCGTGGTATGGTTCAGCTCCGATGCCTGGAGGAGAACCTCGCATTTGTCCTACCACTTCCAAAGACAGGAGGGGTGTAGAGTTTTGCCAGAAGTGTAAAGCTCAAATCATCATGGCTGGTATTCTTTGCCAACCCAATGGTCAACCAATGCTCGATGAAGAGAAGAAACCAATCTTCGTATTCATCCGTGGTAAAGGAATCAAATATGGAAACGTGTCTGACTATCTGTCGCAGTTGTATCAGATGGATCTTGAACCTGTCTTCCAAGAGGAAGGTGACGCAGTTCGTGAATTTGAGAAACGCGGTGTCAATCAGAAACGGGTTGTCACCAAGGTCACCAAAGGTACCGCCAATTCAGCTCACGGCATCAAGATGGTATTTGAATTTGAGAAGGGTACAGAGGTCAACAAAGACTTCGCTCTAGAGCTTCTTGATCTGGCCAAAAACACAATGGACAAATTCCGCGAGAAGTTTGACTGGTCGAAGAAGAAAAAGAGCAACACAGCTGCCGCCGCCAAAGAAGCTGGCGTCCTTTCGATGAATGCTGAAACTCCAGCTCCTGATGCAGCTCAGACTCAGACTCAGGCTTCTGCCATGGAGACACCGCAGACAGAGGAAAAACCAGCCTCAGATGCTGGCAATACGTTTAGTTTCAAGGACATCAAATTCTAAGGAGCTGAAAAATGCCCGACGAAGTTAAATATTTTGAAAAGTTAAACATTGGTGTAACAACCATAGATAAGGTAAAAATAGACATACAAGATGACATTGTTTCTACCCTCAAAGCTTGGGAAGCTGGAAGGGACGTACAGAAACAATGTTATCATATTATCGGGCCAGCTGGTGTCGGTAAAACTCAGATATGCTATCAGATTCAACAAGAACTCGCCGACTTAACGGCACACGATTTCGATATTATCAAGATAACAAGTCCTGTCTTGACAAGGGACGACTTCTTGATTCCATTTCCCGTTGTCGGCGAGGAAACCCACGAGTTCAAAATGCTATATTCTGACTTTATACCAAGACCCAGTAGTCCTTACGGCATATACGTAATCGACGAATTTGCTCGTGGTGATCACCCGCTGCAACAGCTACTATGGCAAGTTCAAAACGAATATGCTGTCCATCGATATGAATTCCCCAAGGGTTGGTTCGTTATCTCAGTCGACAACCCCGACGATAAAGAGTATTCAATGAACACCCTAGAAGACGCAGCTGGTCTTCGTCGCCAATCTCATATATACGTTGAAGTTTCCGCGCCAGCATTTCTAAAGTACGGAACAAAAATGGATTTCCACCCATTTGTACTTGACTACATCAATACATATCACGAACGAGTCTACGACTTTGCAGCTCAGAAGGTTGGGTCAGTTTATTCTAACCCCGCCAGTTGGGAAAAGGTATCGGATATTCTTTGGAAAACAGAGCTCGCAAATGACGGAAACTTAGATGTTCGAAAACTTGAGACAAGAATTGCTGGTCTTCTAAATGCAAGTGCCGCTCTTCTGTTCATCGGATTCTGTATGGACAACAGCAAAATCGTCAAGCCTTCAGATATCATCGAAAATTATGAATCGAAGGCTAAACCCATTATCGAGGGACTGCTTTCATCAAACGACAATGCAAAACTGGGCGACCTGATGACATCATTCAATACATACATTCAGACCACGATGCCAGATCTATCAGGAAAGCATATAAAGAATATCCACGATTTCTTGATTGCTATGCCAGTCGATACAGCATCACTCATGATCATCCAATCGGATATTGACAAGTCGAGCAAAGAGTTTCGATATATTACGAAACTGATGAAAGAGTTGTATAAATCTCCTCAATTTCAACAAAGGTTTTTCGAGAAGCTCAGAAAACCTACAGCCTAATAAGAGGAACGTATGGACGAGAATCACGCCAAGTATCAAAAGCTGATTGAAGAAACCGACAAGAAGCTGAAAGGCTTAATAGCACAATGGGTTCTTCGATATGATTATTTTGGATTCCTGTTTTCGCTCGTCCGTAGGAAAGCCGAAGTTGGCTTGCCTAATCCAGCAGCAATAGCTCCAACTCCACAAGGGACGTTGGAGCTATTATATAATCCTATTTTGATTGCAGCTACCCAAGATGAGTATTTGAACGAGATTCTGCATCACGAAGGATTGCATATTTTGAATAAGCATATCTCCAGAATGATGAGGATCTTAGCTGATATTCCAAAAGCACAACACAAAATGCATATCAGCATTATAAACAAAGCTGCCGACTGTTGTGTCAATCAACAGGGTAATATTAAGAACCCTTTGATAATTGCTGGATCTCCCTTTAGGCTACACTTCCCAAGTGATTATGGGCTTTCGCCTGATAAGATGATGGAGGAGTATTATTACATACTGCTGAATAGGGAGCGGAAGAAAAACGATCAAGGAGGCCAAAAGGATGACAACAAAGGCAAAAAAGAAAAAGATGAGTCTAAGCCTGATGACCCGTCTGATAACGATGATAACAAGTCTGATGGGTCGCCTGATGGCCAGCCAGAAGACGACGATAATAATCAAGAAGATGGTGGGGGAGGACAGTCCCCGACTGAGGAAAATGATGAATGCGATGACGGAGAAAATGGAAAAGGAAATGAAGAGGATGGAGACGGAGATGACACGGATGGAGATGGAGATGGATCAAATCCTGGAGACAAACCTGGACGAGGAAAGCCTGTCAAAAGTGTTGAAGGCAGACAGGGTGATAATAATCCAGGTCAAGAAGTAGACGACTCCGATTTAGGAAACCATCAACATTGGACCAACGAAGAGATTCCTGATCCACATGCTACATCAAGACAGATCGATACATATACACAACGAATTATTAGGGAATCAGCGAAAAATTATCGGAGTTCGAAAAGTCGAGGTCAGCTACCAGGATACATTCAAGACTTAATCGAGAAGGCTTTGAAACCTGTTCCGATTCCATATTATGAAATAATTCGCCAACTTGTAGTAGGATCAAAAGTTGGAAAATACAAAAGATCGTCTGCACACATCAACAGGAAACGAACATATGTTTTTCAAATGGGTGACACCAACGTACCTATCATATCCCCGTTTCCTGGTCGCAAAAGAGACCTAACCTTTAAAATTGGAGTTCTCATTGATACATCTGGAAGCCAAACACCAGAGGACATAATGGAAGCGCTCTCTGGTTGTAAACATATAATCGAAAAAGATAGGGATTGTGAAACGACAATTCTTGAAGTTGATACGGTTATCCACAAGGAATATAAGCTCAAACGAGTTTCCGATTTAGATTTTGATGTGAAGGGTAGGGGTGGAACAGTACTCATGCCTGGAATCGAAAGATGCAAAGAATTGGATGTGGATGTCTGTCTCTGCTTTACAGATGGGTATACTGAGGATTTTAATGAAATCGATAGAAGGTTGTTTCCGAAAAGAATGATTTGGGTTATAACACCTGGAGGTTCCGAAGACAAGCTCAACAAAACTGGATACGTGGTGTTCTTACCTGAAAGGAAAGGTGAATGAAGAAGACTAATTACAAAGCTAAAGACATTCGAGTGTTAAAAGAATTGGAGCATATTCAGCTGAACCCTGGAATGTACATAGGGAATACGAGTGATCCATCACATCTCGTTGAAGAAGCTCTCGATAATGCTCTTGATGAGGCTTTGGCTGGTTATGCGACTGTTATCGCTGTTAACTACGATTCAAAACTTGGGTCGTGTCAGATCATCGATAACGGTCGCGGTATCCCGCTGGAAAAGGATACCCCGAAAGTGATTTCGTCAAAGTTGTTTTCGGGTGCCAAGTTTCAAGATAAAAAGACAGCATATAAAATCAGCTCAGGACTTCATGGTGTTGGGTTGGTAGCGATAAATGCTCTATCGGAAAAATATCTAATCGATTGCTACAGAGACGGACAGCATGGATTCTTCTATTTTGAAAATGGCAAGCTCAAGAAAAGTAGGATACGCCCTTTCAATGGAATGGCTCCACCATACTCCACGAAGATTGAATTTGTTCCGTCTGAAAAGTATTTCGAAAGTACCAGACCAGACCTAGACAGGATCAGAAAGCGTTTGACCACTGCATCAGCAGAGTTGAGTCAGAAAATGTATTTCGTCTTGAAGGTCGACGGTGAAAAGGAAGTATTCAACCGAACAAGGTTAGAGCATTTCAAAGCCGAGTGCAGCATTTCAACCGATAAATCATTTCGTCCGATTGCACTCTCAGCTAAAAACAAGGATGAAAAATTTGAAGCACTATTTGGATACGTCGATGATGGACCCGTTTCAAAGAAAGTAATCTCTTCTGTTAACTTACTACCAGTTGATCGACTGGGTACACATTACACAGTGTTTGAAGAGGTCCTCAAAAATTTCTTTCTCGACAAAGCCAAGAAACACGGATTCAAGTTTCAAGGCAATGATGTTTTAGTTCGATTGAGAGCATATCTCATATTACATCTGATCGAACCCAAATTTTCAGGACAAACCAAAGAGAGGTTAACCAATAGAAAGACAGACTTCGATAAGTATGTCAAGGTATTCCAACAAGAGTTAGAGCGTTGGGCCAACAGTGAAACCGAAACACTGAAAGATTACCTCGAAAAGTTTGACCTATATCGAAAGAAAATCGAATCCAAAAAATTACAAAAGAAAGACACTGGGGGAAGGAGAGCCTCCACAAAATTCACCAAACTCAGGGATTGTTCGAAACCAAAAGGCGAACTCTTTATCGTTGAGGGTGCCAGTGCTGGTGGTTCTATTATACAATCAAGGAATCCCGAGATACATGCTATCCTACCACTAAGAGGTAAATCGATACCAAATATCACTTCGGCCAAAGACATTCTCAAAAACAAGGAAGTTGGAGAGTTGATCATGGCCCTTGGAACTGGTGTTGATCCTCATTTTGATATAGACAATCTTCGGTATGATAAGATAGTGTGTGCAACGGATGCCGACCCTGATGGGGCTCATATCGCATGTCTGCTAACGATGGTTATTGCTATCCTGACTCCAGAAATAATAAAACAAGGAAAGTACTTTATTGCTCGAACACCACTGTTTGCAATAAACGAAAGAAGAACATTTAAACCGCTCTGGACAGAGAAGCAACTCATCAAAGCACGAGGCGACAACAGAACCATATCTCGATTCAAAGGTCTTGGTGAATTGAATCCGAATCAGTTGAAGGTGTGCCTTCTTCAAGAAAGCTCCCGACACCTGATTAAGGTAAAGTATTCGGACGATATGAAAGATCTGTTGAAACTGTTTTCTAATGTTGATGCGAAAAGAAAACTAGTTTCGAAAAAGTAATGGAGGTTTTCAAATGAAAATCTATTTTGGACATTCAAGGATGACTTACGGAACCGACATGGAGATGCAAGCAATCAACGTGATCGAAGCTCATTATCCAAATTGTATAATCGTTAATCCTAACATCCCAAAACACCAGGAGGGATGCGCCAAATATCTGGCTGGAGACTTTGTTCCTGGAGATGAAATGGGATACTTTCACGATCTTACACATGGTTGTGAGATAGGCTGCTTCCTTCAGTATTATCAAGGTAAGTGGTCAGCTGGTTCGGCCTCAGAAGCCAACTATATGAGGAAGCACGGAAAGAAAATCTTTGAGGTAATTCTTAATGAAGAACGCCTCGAAGAAATTTTTGATGAAGTGGTATCCTTGTCATTTCGAGAGACTCGAGATAGGTTGCATGAAGCAGGACTAACACAGTTCATGTAGGAGGCGAGATGAGAAGAATAAAACGTATAATCGACTATATTCGATATGATATCCCAAGAGGAATCAAAAATTTGATAATTTGGTTTCCCACTGTCTGGTGTGATCGACAGTGGGATAACCGCTTCATTTATATAATATTGAGGCAGAAGCTACACTTCACTGAACAAACGATTCGACGTTATGGACACCATGAAAATGATATTAAGGATGCTGATCGGATTAAGCGCTGTGTAGATATTTTGGATAGATTGATCGAAGACGCACATTACGATGAGGTCTTCGAAGAGCACTGTAAAAAGTGGGGTCATCCAGAATTTTCTTGGAAAGAAGACAAACTATATATAAAATATCCAAATGTTAAAACACGGTTAGATGATGAAAGTGAACAAATCGACTTTAGAAAAGCATCAAACAAAGAAGAGAGTTCTCGTCAAGCGGATATTGACGAACTATTCGAAATAATGAGAAAACACATTCAGGAATGGTGGGACTAGTGAATACGAAAGATTTTTATGTTGATACGCATTACCTATGTGGAGTGAAATCGTCTGACAATATATTCGATTTACCCGAAAGTATATTCGAATGTGTCGACGTTTTCTGTTTTGAAGATAATCTTAAAAAGTACCTAAAACCATTAAACGTACAACTTCATCTGTGGCCGTGGATGTGGAAGTCAAGTGATCTAACGGATGAAGTTTATATTTATGATATACATGGAGATCGAATCATATATTACACAGCTGAAACTAAAGAGTTTTTCGATGCTAGACTTGTTCGTCAAGAACAATTTCTCCACGGCTGTGAAATATTTGATTACAATTTTAAGTTTCCGAAAATGATTTAAAGGGGATTTCATGAAAAATATTATTCCAGAGTATTATAGAAACTACGGACAGTATTCTAATTATAGAAACTTTCCTATGATTACGGATGGTCTAAAGCCAGTTGAAAGGCGAGTATTGCTATCTGCATTTAAGATTGCTCGGGATAAGTTCGTGAAATCTCGACAAGTGGATGCATACACAATTGGTCATTACCATCCCCACGGTGAAACATACGGAACTATCGTGAGTCTGGTTCGGCGAGGATTCTTGATCGGTCAAGGAAACTTTGGATCAAACGTGGGAGTCCAATCGGTCGATGCAGCTGCCCCGAGATACACCGAATGCAAACTGTCACCCAAGATGCTCGAAATGGCATTCAAGTATGTCAAGCATGTAGAATGGGTTGACACAGAACTCAGCGATAAAGAACCCACCCACTTGCCCACCATGTTTCCGGTGTGCTTAATGGGAAACGAATATACTCAAGGAATCGGCTTTGGGTATAAAACTTTTATTCCGTGTTTTGCCACCAAAGATTTAAAACGAAGGTTGATGTGGCTTCTTGGAGTCACTAAATCAGAACCAGTCATAAACCCAAAAACCGATTGCACAATTACTGCAAACAAAAAGGTGATCAAAACCTTATTAACAACAGGAAAGGCCAAAATCGATGTAACTGGCGTTATCGAGGAAGTTCCACATCAGAATAAAGTCATCTTGAAATCATGGCCTCCAGGGAAAAGGTTTGAGTCATTCCTAAAAAAGTTTCAGAGCGAATTGGATTCAAATATGATTGGTTTCACCGATCTGTCGGTAACAGAAACACAGATTGTATTTCAGGTAATTCGTCAGAGGAATCGAGATAACATCTACCAGGAATTTGTTAGTAAACTGAAAGAAATGCTTGTTGGTATGATATCCTTTGACATGGTTATGGTCAACGAAAATCACGAGGTTGTCGTCACTGGAGTCGATTCGTTGCTAAAGAACTCATATACCAATTATAAAAATGCAGTTGGTAGGATGTTAGAACACGAGATCGACGGAGTTCTTCAAACTTCAACGGATTATAAAACTCTGTTGAGAATGAGACCAGCCTTGAAACGACATATGTCTGGAAAAGAGAAGATCGAACATAAAGTGAAACGTATAGCCAGTGAGTCGAATGTAGCTGAGGATTCAGTCGAGAGGCTGTTGAAACTGAACATCAAAAGGCTCCTGACCATGGAAGTCGATATCGACGACCTGAAAAACAAATTGAAGGTACTCCAAGATAATCTCACCAATCTCGATGGATATGTCTTGGAGAAATATCAATCATTGTAGGAGGTTGTATGGAAAATGAATGTTTTATATGTACTACGCCCGAATGTCATCACATAAGCAGAACTTGTGGTGGATGTCGGGAAATGATCGAGAGAAATGAGATGCTCATATATAAGAAGGTTCAAGTGCACGTTGCCCATATGCTTCCTGGTCATGTAACATGTGGAAAAATACACGGACACACTGTTGATATCGTCATCGGAATAAAGGGAACGATGGATCACACCACTGGTATGGTGATGGATTTCAAATATCTAAAAGAGATCCTTCAAAAAGAGATCGTTGATCGCTTCGACCACGGATGTCTGAATGACATAATTCCGATGCCGACAGCCGAGTATTTGGCAGCGTATATTTACTTTCAGTTGAACCATAGAAGGTTGAATGTTGTGATGGTTCGGGTTCACGAAACCGACAATAACTACGTTGAATTCAGGGGTGATGGCGATGTATGATATAAAGTATAAGTCTGGAATTTACATATCTAAGACACACAAAAACCAACAATTCTACAAGGACATCATCGCCGATCTTACGAGGGTGATAATGGGATATAATCAACAGGATATGAAGGTTCATAAGTTTTTCAAAGAGACTGACAATTATCTATTGATTCCAAGATATTACCCTCTCCGTAAGGTTGGACTCGGAAACATTCAGATAAACCGAGAACAGTTCCTGGAAAATCCAGAACAAATTGATATAAAACATAATATCACTCCGAGGAACGAGTTGCAGGAAAGATCGGTTAAAACATTGATCAATTCAAATGCTTGTATCTTGCAGCTTTCGCCTGGAACTGGAAAAACAGTTATTACGATATATGCTATTTCCGAACTCAAACTAAAGAGTTTCATCCTCGTGCATACGAAAGAGTTAATCGTTCAGTGGAAAAATAGGTTATTGCAGTTTACGAATTTAAGTGAAGATGATATAGCGAGGCTCACATCCAAAACCTTTGTAGAAGACCTCCAAAAACCGATCATCATATCCACTGCACAAACATTCATATCTCTTTTAAAACGTCAGCGTGACGCGTTTCTAGAAAAGCTAAACGAGTCGAAAATTGGCGTATTTGTATCGGACGAATGTCATACCACATCTGGTGCGCCATCTTTCTCCGATTGTTCCATCTTTGTACCAGCGGTTCGAACGTATGGCTTGAGCGCAACACCAAAAAGATCGGATGGCAATCTGGATATTATAGAATACCATCTTGGCAAGATAGTGGCCTCGGATGACAGAGAAGGCGTTATGGACGCGAGGGTAACCGTCATCGTGATGGACTACGAGATCGACACCAACAAGAGGCATCGGTACTTGTATTGGGGTGGGAATTTTCAGAGAGCGAGATATTTGAATCTCGTAAAGAAGTCTGATCAATTTCAAGCGTGTATCAAACTGCTTTTAAGTAAGGTGGTTAAAGAGGAACGACATGCGATATGCGTTGCAGAAAGAATTGCATTGATCGACCAGCTTCATAAAGAGTTGAAGACTGACGACAAGTCGAAGTTCTACAAACAAGAACCACTCGAAAAACTGCATTCAAAAATGACATTCTCCACTCCAGGGAAAATCAGAGATGGTATTGATGCTCCATGGAAAGACTGTCTTATCATGACATCTCCGATTTCAAATATCGAGCAGATGACAGGTAGAGTTGTACGAATACATCCAGATAAGAAAACACCCATCATTATAGATATGGTTGACGCTGGTTGTGGTCGAATAAGGGCGACCTTCTTCACACGAAAAAGATTCTATGAGAACAAAGGGTGGCCAATTCAGTATATAGTTTGTAACCATGGAAAGGTTGCGCCAATCGAAGAAGATTTGGCATTGAAAATAATCTCAGGAAAAACGTAGGAGATCCTATGAAATTAGCAGTCACAGCTGATATACACTTCTCAGCATATGCTCAAGATACCGTAGTAGATGGATATCCAGAAAGACTTGGAAGTATAAAGAATGCCATCGAGGGAATGATTGAGGAATGCTACAAAAGAGACGTGTTCGATATCGTGTTTGCAGGGGACATCTGTCACAATAAGAGCATCATTCATACAACAGCTCAGGACGTGATGCTCGACATCTTTCAAAAGAGACAGTATCAAGATTTCAGGTTTCACGTCATCGATGGAAACCACGATCTGTCGGGTAAAGGGTCAGATTCGGTTTCAGCTCTTAAATCCCTGGAAACAATAGGAAATGTAAGGTGGATATCTCATCAATCGAAGGGTGAGGTCGTTCATCATATAGACAACGGCAACGTTGCATTAATGCCTTACTTTCCTGGCATGGAAGAACATATTAAAAAGATCAAAGCCAATATCTTTATATCACATTTCGGTTTGAATGAAGGTATCTTGAGCTCTGGTATATCGATACAATCAAAAATCAAAGCAACGGACCTGAGACATTTCAAACTTGTTGTCCTGGGTCACTATCATCTTCCTCAAGCGATGATATCCAAAGGAACGCATATCTACTACGTTGGAAGCCCAGTACAATTGGATTGGGGTGAGAAGAACGAAGAAAAGCGGTTCCTCATCATCGACACGGATGAAGTTGCTGACAAAGACTATAACTTTGAAGTCGAGTCAGTTCCTACAACGGGATATAAAAAGTATGTCGAATTCAACCTCGACGCCAAAAACAAAAGCAAGGTCTTGAAAGAGGCCAAGTCGCTAAGGGATGACGGTCATCATGTCAAGCTCGTAACAAACGAAAAACTGAAGCTCGGCGAAGACATGAAAAATATCAACATCGTTGAAGATGTCGAAGAAGACATAACCAACCGTGGAATTACATCTGGTATGGACGAGATGGCTAAAAATCAAAAGTATCTGGAGATCAAAGAAATTCCAGAAGATGAACACGAAGCGTATTTAGCCACGGCAAAAAGAATCATCGACGCTACAACGATACCAGAGTAGGAGACAATATGAGAAGAATTACATTCACTGAATTAGGAATGGAAAACTACGGGCCTTACACCGAACCCTTCGTATTGGAGTGTCCCGATGACTCGCTCACATTGATTACAGGACCAAACGGTGTCGGTAAAACGATAAGTTTGGATTCGATGTCCTTCACCTTCTTCGGTATCACAAGTAAAGGGGAGAGGGGCGACGATGTTGTGAACAATACCGTGGGGAAGAACTGTCATACTTGGGTCAAGTTCAACGTTAGCGATGGAGATTCTTATGTTGTTGATCGCTACCACAAACATTCCAAATTTAAAAACACAGCGCGTATAACACGAAACGGCGAAGACAAGCCATATAAAGTCGGTCATAGAGAAGTCACCGCTGAGATCGAGCGTCTTGTATGTGACAGAAGAACCTTCACCAATACTCTGATGTTTGGTCAGAAGGTCAAAGACTTTTTCACCGACCTCAAAGATACCGAGCAAAAGGCGATCTTCTGGAAGTTGTTGGATCTTCTGAAATATACCCATTATAAAGATACTGCCAAAAATGAATTGAAGAAAGAAGAAGATGCCATATCCAAAGTCGAGCAGGACATTAATGTAGCCAAGGGAATCTTGGAAACTATTGATGGTCAGATAGACGACGAAAATAAAAAAGCTGCTGCGTTTGAAATTGATCGAGAACGCATGATCAATACTCTAAAAGATTCCATTGTTGAGGTAGAAAAACTGGTTGATATTGTAAACCAATCTCTGGACCAGACACCAGATGAAGACTTGAAACCTCTACAGGAAAACGCCTTTTCCATTAAAAGCAAATTGGAAAACGTTGGTAAAGATGCAGAGGCCATAAAAAAGGATGTTGAAACCGAAGCTTACCAGAAGGTCAATGAATTAACGGAGACCAGAAACCAAAAGCAACAGGAAATCAACAACCGCTATAAAGAGCTCAATGAAGCCCTCGAACAAACCATGAAAAAGTTGGATAATGATTTTCATGAGAAAAATGATGCCTTGAAAGAAGAACAGAAACAACTGGAGATATCTGCTTCAGAACACAAGGCAACGATACAAAGCAATAATGCCAGAATCGGGGAGTTGGAAATCACCGATCTGGAAGTGGGATCAGAATGTCCAACCTGTCTTGAGGCTATTACCGAAAAATCGATCACTAACATACAAAAAATCATCGAGGATATGAAGAGCGAAAATGGAAAGCATATGAAAGCTCTCAGTGTGATCCAGGAGAAATATGATAAACTTGAAGAGGATAAGTCCAAGTTATTCGCAGATAGAAAAAATGAGGTTGCAGAAGGCCAAAAGCGAAAGAGCGAGAACAAAGAAAACGAAAGAGAAGAACTCCAGGAAATTGACGATAGACTCGCCGAGGTCAAACAGCAAATAGCTGATTTGGCGAACAACACCCTTAAAGAGCGGATCAAGGATCTGGAGCTCAACGCTCAAAAAATGCAGAAAGAACTTACAGAAGCAGAGGCCGCACTATCTGTCGCAGAGCAGACACAGAAAAAGCGACAGGAACTTGAACTCAAACTCAAAGAGTACACTACCAAGATCGAGGAACATAACAATCAGATCAAGGCAACAGAGGAAAAGGAGTTCGACGATACAACACTTCAGAATCTGACGAATACCAAACATCAAAAACTTGAGGTCGTCCAGAGAGCCGAAAGTGAAATCTCTTCCGCTAAAGCTGAGATCGAAAGATTGAAGTTCTGGCAAGAAGGGTACTCACAACGAGGTATACCATCAATGCTAATCGATCAAGCTGTTCCATTGATGAATGCGTCGATGAGAAAATACCTTGACACGCTATCTAACGGACGCTATATCGTAACGTTTGATACAATATCACAAACGAAGGGTGGAGACTACCGAGATAAGTTTTCTGTCAATGTCCTGGATACGAAGACTCAGGTCAATAACAGAAAGCAACTATCTGGTGGTCAGACACGCCTGATCGACATCGCAACCATCCTGACTCTCCGCGATTTAAAAGCAGAACTGGGAGAGGTCGAATTCAACCTGTTTGCATTCGATGAAATATTTGACGCCCTGGATGATTCAAATATCGGTTACGTCTGTGGTATTTTAAATTCCCTCAAGGAAAGCCGATCATTATTGATTGTGTCACATAGACATCAAAATGATCTTGAAGCTGACAGCCATATTCAGCTCACCTAAAGAGGTAATTATGGTAAGAATAGTTAATTGGTTAATAACACGCAGATGCAATTTAAGTTGTGAGTATTGTGGCATCATTAAGAACGGTGGTAAAAAATACATCGAAAATATCAATAAAAATGAAATGTCCACAAACAGAGTTATAGCACTGTTAGACAAATTTATTAAATACAACCCAAAAATATTTCACATATTCTATGGGGGAGAACCATTTCTGAGAAGGGATCTCAGTGATATATTAAAGTTCTGCAATGAAAAAGAAATCGATTATACTATAATCTCAAACTGTACCCTCGACATTCAACCAAGGATTTTGAAAGTCATGAATGAATGCGGGGGTTTCAGGGGATTCACTGGCTCGGTTGATCCATCGATATTGATGGAACCAGAAGGAACGTCACCGAGCCAGCTCAAAAGTGCAGCAGCATACAGGTTTCTTATGAATATGAGAGAGCATGTTAAAGATGTTGTTGCTGAGATCACGATGACCAAAGAAACGCTCGACCAAACTTACAATCTTGTGAAATTGTTGTCGAGCGCGGGTATCTATTCTAGCATAACAGCTATAGATATAAATAAGACCTATATGTATGACTTTTCAGCATATTCTGCAAAGTCACATTTAATCAAAGACTCCAAGAAACTGGCGGAATTGTATATGCAATTGGCTGAGGATGATAACTTACTAATTCATATGAAGGATATCATTCTGCCTCGGTTGTTTGCTAATATAGACTCCACATATGATTGTGGGATGGGAATAGACTCCGTTCATAATTTGACAATCGATGCAGACGGAAGGCTTCGAACATGTCTCAGAATGAAAGGCAACTTTATGAGAGAGATTACAGATCAAACTCTACTTCCCATGTTTCCGCCTTACGCGTATGAGTTGAACTCTAGGGTCTTTGAGGCCATGCAAAGTGACAGAACAGTATACTGCAAAGGTTGTAATCACACGTGCGTCATGATGAGTAAATATATAGATAGAATCGATGACAGCTCAATCATAATAAATCACGAGGAGGAAATATAATATGCCAGATAGGATAACAACCGCCTTAGAGTTTTGGCAAAAAATCTACGACGAAAAAGAAGCCGAGGTCAAATTCGTCAAGAAAGACGGAACAATCAGGATCATGAAATTCACATTGGATTTCACCAAGATTCCTAGAAACAAGCACCCGAAGAGAGTCGACCTTGTTCAGATCATGAAAAAGATGAACGAAAAAGGTCTCATCAACGTGTTTGATCTGGAGAAACAGGATTGGAGATCTATTCCTTTTGAGACTGTTGACTGGCTTCGATTCGGCGAGGGTGAATCTATGGTTCAGTACAAGGTTAACATCCCGCCGCCAAGGAAAAAGAAATGATGAAAAGCTCAACCGTTCTACAAAAAGTGATCGATGAGATCATGTCAGATCCATCCGTTAGAAACAAAGAAGATGATATGGTGATCGTTAAAGAGCTTTGTGTCAAGATCCAGAGTGAAGAAGACGCAAAAACCGACGAGGAAGTTCTGAGTCACATCAAGGAACACGGACCCAAAGGTGCCGCAGTCTTATTGACTCTACCAATACCGTATCAAAGAAACATCAAGGAATTTTCATATCTGACGTTGGAGTATGATGGTCTCGATGGATTGTCAGTTTGCTATTACGTTGACTTCGGCAAAACTGGCTCCTATAAGCTGAGGAAACGTCATGTGATCGAGGCCGAAAAGCCAAACATGATCATGACAGCATTCGCCAAGATTTACAAATCGTATCTCGGCGTGAACCGTAAACCTTTAACCCAAGAGGGGTAAAGTCATGAGTGACAATAAAGTCTTGGGCGAGAAAAGATTCACGTCGAAGGACGTGTCTCGCCCAGTTTCATTGCTCTACCGATACAAAGATAGTGTTGCGACTCTCGTGTATGAAGATAAGCATTCTGAAAAGAAGGTTCTTCAAAGACCTTTTAATCACATCTTCTCACAACTCAACACAAAGGTTTTGGATTTACAGAATGATATCATTCTCCCAAACAATTGTATCTATCGAGCTTTGTTGGATAATGGGGAGGAGGCGTATCTAATTCAAGAACCACCTGGAATTAGGACGTTTCGTTTATCAAACAGAGATGCCGTTGAAAAACTGGTTTCAAAGATGTATAACAAGTTCACGGCCCAGACCAGAGTCTTGGAAAAGAACGAAGTCGAGGCTGGAAAAGAAGCTGAAGTCAAAAAGACAATCGCTCTGAGAAACCAATACATCAGCAAACAAAAACTGATGACAAGCGATGACGGCGAACTCGTTTATAAATATCACTTTCGAGTGTATTTTCCATATACATATTTGCTGATTGCTCTGAAAAGAACCACAACTAATTTATCGTTTTCGAGGATGTCGGCCAAAATATCACTGACGCCTATAAACACAATGAACGATTATGTTTACCAGTTCCCTCTTTCAAATGTAAGTGAAAACGGTGCAGTATGTACTGGTTCGCTTCCGTTGGGTGAATTTGGATATATCAATGTCAAATCGTTTGTCGAGAAAATGGCTGGATACTTTTGGAACAATCGATTCAACGCCGATATTAGTTCTGGTCCCAATGCATATGGAAACCACAACTTTCTCGGAAACTGGTTCGAGTGGGAGTTCAAATCGTTTCTTGATCCTGCTGCTGTTCTGGCTCTGAACTTCGACGAAGAGTCTATAACAAAAAGTCGGGAAAGCATCGGTCATTATATATATTCGAAAGATAACGAGGAGGAAAAGAAGGTTCTTAATACGATTGATGAATGGTCGATAATCGACTGTTTTGAAAATGTAGGAGGAGTCGGAGACACACACGTTAATCTGGCCGAAGGAACTGCCACGAAACAAAGATCAGCGATTGCAGAAAGCATTGAAGTCGGTGGTTATGATGTGCCTGTCGGAACGATCCTTCATGCTCCAAACGACAAGAAATTCAAAATCGCATCATACGATGGGTTCCAGACCTACGATGTTACGGATTCAACAATGAACGCAGCTGATACTGTTGTCACCCATGTCGTCATTAGAGGTAAGGACAAAAAGACTTATCGTCTAAACCTTGAAAAGGGCCTAGACTTTATATTAAAGGCTTACCGAAAAGCCAAAAACTTTGTCGAAGAAGCTGTATGTGGAGATATAACATTCAAGATCGGTGATACCGTAGCAATCAAAAAGGATGTGGAGACAGAGGATGTTAGCAGTTACGGTTTTGATATGATAAAAAGCATCAGGGAAAACGATGGAACATTTTACTTCAACTTTTTCAAACGTGAAAGAACACTGGTTGGGGTTCCAGAAGAAGCGCCAACTGGCATAAAGATGGTCGAGTTCATGTTCAATGAAAAAGACAGACCCATCAAACCTGATGAGTATATCACCTTTAGAACTCAGAAGTTACTGAGAGATAGCCACAAACCAGTTCCGTATACGATCAAGGATCATTTGAGCAGTGTTCAGACAGGTTGGGCGACAGTTAGACATGTCAAATACCAACTGGTAAATGATGGTCGTTATGGTTACCAACGGGCAAACCAAAAGACTTTCGTGGTACATTACGCCTTCAATAAAGATGGTCATGACGCCGAAGATAAGTCTTTGAAGTTTGAGCTTTGCGACAAAGAACTCTCAGACGACAAGATCACGTTGTTTATACCACTGCCAAAATATGTCACGCTGGCAGAACAGGCCTTTGAAGAGATTATACCGACGATCCATGGATCAGAAACCGTTGTTATAGGACAGAATGCTTATCAGGCAGTTTCAGCAGGGGAACAACCAGAAGAAGTTCCATTCAAAATAATGCGAGGCACTAATGGTGAAGTTTCGATATCCACCGTTCGAGAGGCAAGACATTCTATAGACAATACATTCTTTTATCTGTCCATTGATCATATAAAGAAGACCATTGGCGAAATAGATGGAGTCAAGGCGTTTAAAATCAGAGATATGTTCGAAACTGGAACTGACAGAGAGCATATCATCTTTAAGGTTGGTGATGAAGTAATGCTGGCCTCTGATTGGAACCCGAAGACACCTGATATAGCTCCGTCGATAAAGAAGATCCACGATTTCATTACTATTGAAGATTTTGCTGGAGATATATTCCTCAAAACCGAGGGTCAAACAACCGACGACTTTGTAACAAGCGGAATGTCAATCGAAGGAACAGAAACAATGGAACTTCGATATGGCGAATACTTTTCGGATGTTGCAGGTGTGAAGAAAAGCGATACTGGATTTGGACAATCTGCCAAGTGTGGAACGCTGTTCGCTATATTGGATGATGGCAGCGAGAATCTGACTATGCATCCTATGATAGATAGCTTCGGACAACACTTTCTCAATGGAATTTCCCACGTTACAAAGCAGGTGGGTGATATCAAAGTTGGTGATTTTATAAAAGCCAACGTTGCCAAAATACCGTTCTTCCCCAAAAAGGAAGTCGATGAAATTATGGGATTCGTTCCAATCAACAAACGTGAATTGGCTATCCTCAAAAGCGGATATACAATGTGGGCTGATATTATCGAACGGTGTTTCAAGGTATTCAAACGTGACAAGCTGACGGATTCAAAAGTCGAGTTTTACGAAGGCAAAACCCGAACTCCTGACTTAGGCGAGTTCATGATTATGTATGGCGATATGTACATGCCACAGTTTGGAATGCCTCTCATGACAAAACCCGAAATTGAAGAATGCTCTAGGGCTGAGGATTTTGTCAGAAGAATATATGATGATGAAGTTGAACTGCTTCCATCGACGATTAATATGTCAAAAGAAGATCTTGATGAGCTGATTGAAAAGAATGGAAGCACTCATTTTATGACCTACGCTCGATTTATTGGCAACACCCGTTTGAATATCAGATACGAATTATCAATGAGCAGCTTTAGATGCTTGTATTCTCATGTGCTCGGTGGTTCTCCATCGCAGATGCATATTGCAAATCTGAACACAAGCAAAAGATTCTACGACATTTGCTACGCTGTTCACAATCGTTCCTTAACAAACGGAGCAGCATACATGACAATGGACAACTGCTTTCATGGGCCAATGTATGGATATAGATATTACAGCTCACCGTTTAAGACGAGCGACACGTGGGGCAACCCAAGAAACAGAAGAGTGACGATGCTCACGTTTCCCACACCGAGGTTGTTGAAAAACATGACCCGAAAGAAACAGCATTTCACTGTATATAAACAATTGGGTCCACAGAACATTTTCTATAACAAGGTGGAAGCTTCAAGATTGATGTCTACGTCAAGTAGAGCCCAATATGTTAGCAATAGCTCAGAAGATGCTCTATACAACATTACAAGTGATGCAATCTTTCCCGAGGTTGAGGTCGAACCTGATATCGATGTCACCGACCTCGCGACTGATTAACTGATAACCGATGGGGGTTTGAGCCCCCATCACAACCTTGAGAGGTAATATGATACCAGTCTATTATTTCGACGAAATTCCAGAGAAGTTACCAGAGGACGATGCGTGTTATATCGTATCGAAGTATATATATTTAAAAAAGAGATCTGGTTTGATTGACTCGATGGTGAAAGTTGATTCCATCGATATGGCTACAGTTTTACCAGAGTACGCCAAAATGAATCTTCCAAAAATCAAAGCAAAGGTCTTCGGTCAGGTTCAAGGCTTTTTCAGAATGGTTTACGGATTACATAGAAGCGAAGCGGGTGTGATTTTGAATCTTCACACACATCCTCAAAGAGAAAATTTGAAGAGGGTTGGATACACGGTTCCTCATCAACGCGTCAGCGGAGGAGGGTGCAAATACCAGATCGTCATCGATCCAAGTTACATCAACTGTGGAACGATTCATAGCCACGCGAATTTTGGAGCATTTCATTCTGGAACAGACGTGAACGACGAGAGGTATTTTGATGGGCTTCATATCACAGTCGGTCATAATGCAGAAGAAGCCTTTTCGATTTCTGCATGTGTCGTTATCAATGGAAAGAGAATCAAAGTCGATCCATTGGATTATATCGATGGGATCAAATATGTCGGGACTCAAAACAATAACGATTTCTATGAGTTCATAGATCCGAGCGTAATCGTTGAAAACGAAAATCATCTCAAATTCGTTACTGCTCTGGCTTATACTCGTCCGACATACCCAAGTCGGGGAACGATCTTTGACAAAGACCATTTCCAGAAAGTGTTTGGTGTTGATGACGAAAAGGGT
>JAAUYF010128590.1_pt1:0-30000 | contig 31971 bp, 40 predicted proteins | sample 7278051 | NCBI WGS metagenome assembly JAAUYF01 (sample SAMN14350202, study PRJNA611818) | marine sediment metagenome | isolation source: surface marine sediment (0.6m) | place: French Polynesia: Moorea | collected 2018-08 | reverse complement strand
CTCTTGATACGTATCCAGGTGTAAAAAGAATGACTAGAAAGGTTAATCGCTAGATCCCAAAAGCACCGGCCTTTTTCACGTTCAAATAGGCGTATGCATGATAGATGGTTTCAAACATATGAATATATAAAAGGTATTGCCTCTTGAGGAAAAAGGTGTATAGGGAGACACCAGAACCATGTTCAGGTCATCAAAGTATAAGAGACATGAATGCCAGAATAGGCTGGGCGTGTGAGTATAAAATGTAGAAATGTATGTAAGTGAGAACACACCAGACACAGATCACAAATGACTGAGAAAAAGAATTTAGGCTGTTCCTCCAGTGTCAACTGGATCGAAGAAATCATCTTGGGACTCGATCCAATCGACTGGATCAGTCACAATAGTATGGACTGCCTCATTTTTCTCCAACTCCCCTTGATCTGTTGATGGTTGTGGGAAACGTCCATACAACACTGCAGCAGTTAACAGATAGAGCACTTGAGGACTGAGAGCCTTTGTAAGAATGTCGGCAAGATTGAAGCAAGAGTGAACGTAGACAACAAGAAGAACACCTGCATCAACAAGCTCTCAGATACAATGGTAAGCCATTGCGTAGATTTTCTTTTGTAGTGGTGAAGATGGATACATAGTGTTTGTAATGATGGATTGATTATCCATCATGAGAATAGATGGTTTGTTAATTTCCACTCCCAACATTCGTAGTTTATACTGGAATTCAACGATTGTGTCTGCTGCAATTCGTGCTGCCACAATTTCCGAACTAAAAGTAGATGTTTGAACAGTGCTCTGACGTTTTGAATAGGAGCGTATTATTGTTTTGTTGATAATGATGAAGCATCCTGTTTGAGAGTGTCTTGATTCCAAATCATGACTGTTGTCTGCATCAACAATAACAGTGATGTGACATTTACCTTTTGAAATGACAATTTCTGGTGCATCAGTTGGAAGTTCTTCAGTTGCATCAGGGTATTGCATTGTCCAATCAAACATCTCGTATTGGAAACCATCGAGATTAGGTAATCCAATGTCAATAGTGATCCTGGATTTGGAATGGTTTTTGAGATAGCCGAAAGTCCGTAAAAGACGTCGCATATGTCCTTCTCTTGGTGCAATTGTGAATCGTGAAAGTGTCACAATAGCAAATTGAATGTCAAAATGACCAAGATTAACGCGCCATTGTCCTGCCCCGCATAACATCTGGTAATAAGTGGTTGCAGTAGGAGAAATAAAGTCAGATTCGTCACATTCAGGGTGATCGTGTGCTTCCATGGGCGATTCGTAGTTCTTGAAATGAACCCCAAGAATTTGCTCTGCACATGCACAAAATTGCTTAATGTAAGTATGCACAGAGATGTACCACATACCATTTTCTCGTCCAATATCAGCTCCCAAAAAATATTCTGGCTCTCCAATACTCCTGACCGTGTATACAGCTTCAAGACCCTTTACAATTCAGGTCAGATTTTTGGAAAAAATCAGAAGATCATCTGTGTATCAAAGAATGATGTCGATGCACTTGCTGATTTGTCCTTGACAAATCCAAATATCAATTCCAGCTTTGGATTTATGAAATCCCATAGCATGTAGAGTGTCACTTAACTCATCGTGCCATCTTGCACTGCTCATTGGTAGCCTGTAAAGTGCCTTCACAATGATCAGATAAGATCCAGCAAGGTTTTCGAACTCTGGACCAGCTCTTGTATATACAAGTTCTCGAGTAAAAGCTTGCAAGTATGCATGTCTGATATAGCATGTGATGACAGACAATCCCAAAAGTATAGCAATAACAAATATCAATCGAATTTCCTCCATAGAAGTGTTGTTTGAGTGAGAATCTTCATGGTCACGAATCGTGACTCGGTGCCCTCCTGTGACCATTCGTGCTCGATGACGTCCATCATACTTAATGTCAAAGACCCAAAGTAGGGGAATGTACTGGTAATTTGTAGGGATTTCAGTAGATGTCTTCTTTACTTCAGAGACCTTGTGTTCGTGAACTTGACCATATATCTCTTTTCGGATGGTGTCATGCCAAGCGGTGTTCCTATTGGCTCGATCAATTTTGAGAGCCTCAGAGATATTTCTTGGGACTTTGTAACCAAATTTGAGTCTTGGTAGTGCCTTTTTATTGAGAATCGCGTTGGCTTGGAGGACATTGATCAGTTTCCCACAATATAAAAATCTTCGACACCATTTCCATGATGATTGGTGTAAAAGTTCCTTGTCGTGAGCATATTCAGCAAGTGAAATTGGATCATCTTTCTTAATGATCTCAACAGGTTCCCATGTGACTTCTCCATTCTTCCATTTGATTTGGACATCCAATCATCCTCTTCTTTGACCCCTTCCTCTTCTATGGTCAAGAATTTCAGAGAACGACCATTGCTCGGAATTTTCTTCTTCTTTCTTGAATAAGTGGTCAATCACTTCTTGGTAGGTTAATATATCATTTTTTCCATCAGAATAAATGATTCGGAACTGTTCTTGATCAACTTGTGAGTCAATTACGCCTTTGGGTCTCCCCTTAATACGTATTTCCTTGTCCAAAAAGTCTGCTGGACCATAGTATACTGGATCCAATTCCAGTTGGGCTTCATGTATATTCCATACAGTATCTTGATGTCCCTCGAGTAGTCTTGATCCTCCGATGATGTAAAGGGGTGAAGTATTGGATGGATAGGCTTGTGATTGCTTCAGTTTTGGAAGCAAAGAATTGATCTTGAGGGAATCATTGTGTTGGTGGTTTGTGATTGGGCATAATGACCTTTGTTGTAGATATTGTAGCTTGTAGGAAATTGACTTGCTCCCCTGAAACATCATTTAGGAGATGTAGTTCCCACATTTTGGCCCCATTTGTAAATTCAACAGTGACACAGGACTCAATTTCGTGCTCAAGTGGTACTCGGCAAAGCATTCCAAGTAATCCTCCCCTTAAAATAAGAGGTATTTCAAACTCATCTGCAATGATACATTGGTCTCCTCCATGAATTCTTGGAATATCGTTGACAATGGTGTGAAAATCTCGCATTTGAATTGTAGAAAGGAGACAATTTGCTGAGTCTTCGAGAAGTGTTGCTTCATGCAAGCAGACAATTAATGTAGTTCCGTCAGGAAAGTCTACCGCAGTTTTTGCTGAGACAATTGGTCGATCTTGTAACTCAATCATGTTGCTATCAAAACCAGATACAGACGTAGTTCGTCCAGTGTGGGCAGTAACTTTCCAGGCATTTCTTGTGACTCCACATGAATTGGCTCCACTGTCGACTATTGCGAAATCGTATCTTGAATCTCTTGGGGAATTTAAGGCACATAGAACAGATGGGAGTCTCATAGAGACATGTAAATGGCGAATGTATGGTTCCAGGTCTTGAGGATGTGCCCATTCCCATTCTTCTTCAAAATATAGAAAATTCTTCCATGAATACAACCGAAGTTGTAATTCATCCAAAGCTCTTGCAGTATAGATTGAGATCCATTTAGAGGTAATCTCATTCATTGAAGACTTCATTCTTGCAAGAACATCATGCCGGTTTGTGAAGGGATCAAAGAAATGATTGTCAAAAGTAATCACTGAATTGTTGAGTAATCCAGAACATCGAAGATATCTTGTAAATGCATCAGTCACGAGAACAGACCCATCTTGCACTTCTTCAGTAACAAGGGGTAAGAAAGGTAATCCTGCAAGGAAAACTTGTTTCTACTTGCAGATCTTGTACTTGGCAGCCTTTACCATGGTGATATTCTGGAGATTCGCAAGATATGCAGAATCATCCATTTGTTCAATGTCTTGAGTAAGTTCTTCTTCATAAGATGCAATAATTGCATCCAAATCTTCTTCAGAATCCCATATCATTTCTGAATCAATCGAATTGAATGATCCATCCTTGTCATCGTCATCTTGTTCTTGTCTTGAAGCCATTTTAGTAGTATCGGCTTCAGATTGGTCTGTTAGACTCAAATTGTCCTTAAGATTGGAGGAACGTTCTTTCGGATCAAGTGGAAATGTTTCAGTTGGAGTAGATTCGATTGAATTTCCACTTTTTGGAGCATATGCAGTTCCTGTAATGGCAACAATCTGCTCAACAGCATCTTCAGTTATGTCGTAGTCCACATTCATGGGTCGGCTTGACATAGAAGATCCGTATTTTTTGTTCCAATCAGGACACCAATCATTAGATTGGGAGTACTTGAACTTATCTTGAGGTCCAAAAGGGTATCGTAGGTTCCATTCGGAGTAAGGATCTCCATGTTGCGAAATATAATCATCGTGGGCAAGCTTTTTGTGAGCTCTAACCTAAACTGCGTGATGATAACTCCAGGTCTTGTAAATGACTTTTCCCTGCTTATCATCTCGTGCCTTGATATTTTCAATTTCATGACGTAATATTTTGTCATGCTCGGATTCATTACAAAGAGTGGCAGTTAAATTCACCCGTAGAGATGGTGAAGCATTTGGGCCTGGTTCTTCATGTGCCTTAGGGCAATTTTTGGAGTCATTTGTCATAAAAGACAATTGCGCTTGCTCTTCAGGGTCACTTTGGCCTTGTTTCGGAGTGTCTGACGAATCATTAACGTCCAAGGAGTTTGACTCACTTGAATCATCAGTCTGGGATCCAACCTGAATATTGACTCTTTGGAATACTTGCATTTTTTGACCTTGATTCCATAAAGTGTGAGGTTGTCCGCCTTGTTGGGGAGGTTTGACATTCTCTAGCACTTGTTTCAAAGCTTCTTTGTTAATAGAAGTATGAGGTGTGTTGGATCCTTGTGATTGTACATTGTTCATGTTGGTATTTGAACCAGAGAATTGTTTTCCGTAATTTTCTTGAGTGGCATCCTTTTCGGCTTGAAGAATCTTACGCCATTTTTCCCGAACTGCTTGAGGCAGTTGATTCCAGAGTGCAGGTGCAATAAAGTTTCCGCTGCTTTGGTTATCATCATTTCGATTATTCTGTCCTTGATTGCCTCGTCCACCTCGACCACCGCGGCCTTGATTCCCTCCCCTGAAGTTGTTGGCTTTTCTTCCGCCATTTCGCCCACTATTGTTGTTATTACTGCTTTCGTTGGAGTTATTTTGGGACCCTTTTCCGCGTTGTTTCTTGTTAAAATGTCGTGAGTGAAGTATTGAGGACTTCACCTTTCCAAGTGCTTTTGCTTCTGCTCAAATGGTTTGGATAGTAGCGGAACAGGTCTTAGCATGTTCATGATGACACATGCTCTTGATATGCATGTAATCTTTATCATGAATGCCCTTTATAAATGTTGTTTTCAAGAAGGCATCTCCCAAATCTTCACCTGCTTCTTCTAATTTCACGACAATATTCTCAAAATCAGAGATGTATTTGTCAATTCCACCATGGGAATTGTATTCAAGGTGTAGATTTGCCAATTGTGTTGTCAAATCTGAAATGTATTCTTCTTGATTGCCCTCATTCTCGTAATAATCCTTCAGGGTGTTCCATGCTGCTTGGCCATCTTGTTGTTCGATGAATTTACGAATTTTGCTCGCAGCGGTTCCTCCTGCACAACTCTTCATGAGTGCAGAGAATAAGAACTGATTCAACTTTTCAAACTTCAGCTGATCTTTCTGAGTGGCCAATGAGGCAGTATTCATCATAATAGGCCTCAATCCTTGTGCTCCAGCAATGCCTTCAAATTCGTTGTGATAAGTATACCAATATTCATTTCCACCAAGAAACTTGGGAAAGTCAGAGATATGGAGAGATTGACTTTTATACTCTGATTTGTCAGATAAGCTGCTACTAGAGCTTGAACTCGAGTCAGCTTTGCTTTATTTTTGATCAACCAAAGGCTTGAAAGGTGGCTTTGGGATCATTCCAAAAGTTTTCGAATTGAATTCTGCTTTCCAATCAGAAGGTAAATCCCAATGCAGATTCATGTATGCTTCCAGCCATTCTTGTGCACGGAGTAAAGCTCCACGTGCAGCTCTTGTGATCTTGTTGTCCTCCACAGCCTCATCAAAATCTTCTCTTTGGAGAGATAACAACTGGGTTACTGACGTAGCACCACACTCTGTTTTAAGATATTCGATGGTATCAGGGTCAAGTTCGAGGATTAAATAAATCCAATCGATAACTTGAGATCTTGTACAAACTTCTGGTGATTCTGGAGGTCTATCTAAGGTGGAAGCTCTTGTTTTAGCTGGTGGAGTTGTGGCAACCCCAGCCTTAGTTTCATCATCTGCTGCAGCAAACTTGACAGTAGACGGTACAGTTTTCGTTTCTTCAGTTGACATGGTGTTGATGATGTCCAGTAGCAACACGGGTCGATACGACTGTTAATCTTGTAGATAGAAAAAGTGAAAATAGACTCTTGATACATATCCAGGTGTAAAAAGAATGACTAGAAAGGTTAATTGCTAGATCCCAAAAGCACTGGCCTCTTTCACGTTCAAATAGGCGTATGCATGATAGATGGTTTCAAACACGTGAATATATAAAAGGTATTGCCTCTTGAGGAAAAAGGTGTATAGGGAGACACCAGAACCATGTTCGGGTCATCAAAGTATAAGAGACATGAATGCCAGAATAGGCTGGGCGTGCGAGTATAACATGTAGAAATGTATGTAAGTGAGAACACACCAGACACAGATCACAAATGACTGAGAAAAAGAATTTAGGCTGTTCCTCCAGTGTCAACTGGATTGAAGGAATTGTCTTAGGACTCGATCCAATCGACTGGATTGGTCACAATAGTATGGACTGCCTCATTTTTCTCCAATCAGCAGTAGCTATTATTGTGGCATCAAAATGCTTCTACAAAACCCATTACCTAAAGAATATCCAAGTGCACTTTCGAGCAACTGCTATTATCACATAACTTTAAAAGTAATCTGGTCCTTTGGTAAATCCCTACCAATTGAGAAGATATATTTGGAATAGAATGTAGAATATGGTATTATGGAATCATTCAATGTGGAGGAAATTAAATTGCACCCAATCCTATATTATAAACTTAAAAATTGCACCAGTTTACCAAGCTAGGTATATATTAAACCTTTATAAAAGTGGTAAGCTCCATGCTCAAAGAAATCAAAAACTTTGGAAAGTATCCAATTATATACAGAATCTATATATTAACCCTTTTACTATAGAAACAAGATAGTTGTGTCTTCAAAAGGTTTTCAAGAACAGAATTGTAGCTTTCTGGTTTTTTTCTTAACATGTCCCAGTAAACAATAGCCAGTAGTATATAAATAGTACTGTTTCCAAGTCGACTCTTTCTGTCATGCCTGTCCCACTCAGCTCAATCACAAATACAAAATATCAAAAGACTTCTTGTACTTTTTCTTGGAGGGCAAATCCGAAAAGTAAGAAAAAGGAGACTCAAACCAGCAGTCCAATGTATCTGGCCAGTATACCAAGTATTGGTGCTAAATACCTCTCAGTATAGTTTTAACAGCTTTTTAACAGTTATCCAATAATAAACTGGCAGTTGCAATGATCTCAACAGCTAATGACTATAACAAATAGATCAGACAGACACTTACAGTGTAAAAAAGTCAAAAATCACCCTAGCCTTCGAGGAACTAGCAGTCCAGCTAAGCTTGCCTAGCCCACACCAGCAAATGTCTATTTCAATGATCAGAAAATGCATCTGCAAGGTGGAGGCTGAACTCCAAGAAGTCAAAGCCAAGGCTCACATCATCTGGAAGGATTTACTTGCAGCCAGAACCAAAGCAATGGCAGTGCAGGGCAATTTGACAGCTACAAGTGCTATTAAGTGCATTATAAATGGAGAATAGGCTCAAGCAAGATTCCAGAGGTACCATAGCATGTTCAAGGAGCTCTAACTTGGAGCTCTCAGGTTTATTCTTGTTCCAAATGCACCAACCAGAAGCACTGCTCAACCAGTGCCAGAGAGCATTAGAGTATGTGAGGGTTAGAATGTCACCAAAATTCTATGGGAGCACAATGTACATCATTTCTCTCAGGTTTCAGCGATTCCTTTTGGTTCTGACTTTCCCCTGGTCAAGCTGGGAAGAGATGCCTTATCAGAATCAAGTGATGATCTACTTATGGGCAAGGAAATAATCCATATTGATGACCCAGATCTTAATAATAATAAAGTCTTATTTTAAGTGAAAGCTAGTGGCCTAGAAATGCCAAATCTAGATGGTCAGTAATTGCCTGAAAAGCTGTCCACTTGTGAAGGAAAAGAACAATGTCAAGAAAAAATTTCAATTGAATTGAAGAAATCTGTAATTTTGTAGTTGAGTCTTTGGGATTCCATGATGCCTTTCTACAACCCAGATCTTAAGGCATTCCTGAAGGCATTCTCCTCTAGATTCCAAAATTCCACTTTTGACTGGGATTTCAACCAGCAAGATCTGATAGCGTGTTTTCAAGGGTGGAAGGAATCTACAAGAACTTCCCCATCTGGTATTCATTTAGGTCATTACAAGACTGTGTATATGGAGGATGGTATCAAGTACCCACCAGACTTGGGTGATCCAAAACACACACTCCTAAAGATTCACACTCAGCTAATTTGGCTGTGTATAAAAATGGGGTGGGTCTTGACAGATGGGCCAGATATATCGCCTGTTACATTGAGAAAGATAGAGGAAGCCTCAAACTGAATCAGCTTCAAATAATTCACCTTTTTGAAGCTGATTTGAATTTTCTGTACAAAATATTCTGGAGTAATAAGATGGTATGATTTGCAGGAAATAATCAATGTCTGAGTAATAATCAATTCAGATCCTGACCTAATAAATTGGCTGTTGACAAGAATTTTCAATCCCAAAGTAACTATGAGGACAACATCCAGTTGTCACAGAACAGAAAGTGGTGGCGTTTAAATGATGCTCATAATTTATTCTGGTCAACAATAGATGGTGGCAGAGAAATCATGAGTGATCTCAAAATGCTGGAAGACAGTCAACCCGAGCAAGAATTTAGGATTACTTTCCTAGGTAAAAGACAGTTTCAGGAGTTGACCCTGATGCCCTACATGTATGGTGCTTCCACAGATGGTGGTGGAAGCACCATTTTGTAAAGTGGACTTGGGTCCATCTGCCGACAACAACAATACTGGTAGTGTGGGGATACAAGGCCACAGCACCTTTACTGGTGTTTAGAATCTAGTGCGGAATCACAGTCATAGGAGAAAAGCATGGAAATGTTGACATTAATCATGAGCAGCGAGGAAGACATCTGTCACTGAGGGAGTGATCCAGGTCAGCAGAAATATGAGAGTTTGGAAGAGTCAGACTTTGGAAATGGTGACATCTGCTTCTACAGTAAAATCAGCAAAACCAAGACCTCACCATCAGACAACATGGAGACTGAGTTTCTGGAACAGGTGCTGCCAGAGTTACCTACAAAAGGGCAAGGTGACATCTAAATCTACTTCAAGAGTGTGGGGGGTCTCCACTTTGACAAAAACGGGGACTCATGTCGGGCCTACGTTGAAGGTCTGGCAAATAGTGATGCAGATTTCACTGGGTTGGCAGAAACCAATTTGTCATGGGATAAATACAGAGTCAGATTACAATGGCAAATGATGCTACATGTGTGTTTCAAGCATTACTGTTCAGCTATAGCTTCTACAGCTGTACATACTACATTAACTTACAAGCCAGGGGGAGTAATGGCACTTGCTTCTGGACCCCTCACAGACAGGGTGATTTCAACAGAATCCAATCCAGCAGGACTAGGATGTTGGTCCTTTGTTCGTCTTGCAGCTAAAGGACAAATGTCCATCATATATATTGTCTCAGCTTACCAGGTTTTCCAAAAAACATACTCAAACCTAGGAACTATGACAGCAGCATATCAACAGGAATGTATTGCACTGGTCAAGTCCACGGATTTTTCAGATGAACCGAAACATTCACAACAACAATTTGTAGAAGATCTGGCTACCCAAATACTTCAGTGGCAGGACAAGTCATCATGCGAAATAGTACTGTGCATCAATGCAAATGATGATTTGCAGTTTTCTTACAAAGGCCTGTCAGTATTGGCAGATACGTGCCAATTGATAAATTTACACCCTGATGATGAGAATGTCCCTACATACACAGAAGGAGGGGAAAAATTGATCATATATTTGGGACATGGGGTATTGTGGAGGCGATGTCTCAGAATGGGATAACAGATTTTGTAACAGTGATTCCATCTGATCATTGAGGGATTTTCATTTACCTAAATGCAATCCAACTCTTTGGGAAAATTAATCCACTTCAGTCACTACCCTAACAGATTTTAAAGAGCTGTGACATCAGAAGAGTTCATGTGTATAAGGTCAGCTTGTTTCAAGGGTGATGAAGGCTGGCATTTTGTTAAGACTTCAGCGCCTAGAAATGGCCACAAATTTGGCCAAAATAAAAACAGAATCGAAGAAAATTGATAGGGAATGGACCCAAATGATGTTAAAGGCAGAAAGGGACTGTGGCAAGCCACGCAAGAGTGTTACTCGGTCTCCACAACTAGCTCAAGCAGGTAGAACTCTGAGGTATTGGAGAAGAAGACTACATGGCAAGAAGAAAAGCCGCAAAATCATTAAGGCATTTGAATCTCTGGCAGAGCAATTGGGTTTACTTAATCCAAATGACCATTTGTCTATTCTAACCATAAGAAAGAAGATTTGAGAAGCTGAAGCCAAATTGAAAGAACTTAAGGCATTAGCCAAAGAACTACGGAAGAAATTTCTAATGCTCAGAGCTGAAGCTATGGCGGCAGCAGGAAATCTTACAGCTGCAGGCGCAATTAAATGCATTATACATGGAGAAGAGGCAAGAGCAAGATTTGCCAAATATCAGGGGGTGTTTAAAGAACCACACAGTGGGGCACTTCGATTTATTCTGCAACCTCGGAGGGTATCACCAACCCAAGGGCAAGGAAACTCCTCAGAATGGAAACAGATTAGTGATGGATGCAAGATTTCCAAGATTCTTTGGAGGCACAACATCAAACATTTTTTCACAAGTATGAAACACTCCATTTGGATCAAATCACCCTCCCACCAATTTGGGAAGGGGTGCTCTGTCCTCTACAAGCGATGACATTCTGAATGGAGAGCATGATTTTCAGGTAGAAAACATTGACGTAAAACACTTCCTTGATGCTTTCAAGTCAAAAGCACTGAACAATTCCTTTGAATGCAAGATCAACTCGCAAGATTTCCAAGGATGCTTTCGTGGCTGGAGAGATCAGACAAGGACGTCGCCTTCTGGATTGCACCTGGGCCATTATAAGGCTGTATGCATGGAGGATGGGATGGAATACAATACATCCACACCAGATCCCAGAAATCATCTTTTGGAGATTCACGCAAAAATTCTCCAGTTATGCACAAAATACAGCATTGTACTTCAAAGATGGGTAAGATGTATATACTGTTTCATTGAGAAAGACAGAGGTAGCCCCAAACTGAACCATTTGAGAATAATTCATATTTTTGAAGCAGACCTGAATTTTATTTTCAATCTGTTCTGGAGCAAAAGAATGGTTAGAGGTGCAGAAAAAGAGAACCTACTGGGTAATGAGCAGTTTGGCTCTTGACTTTTTAAATCAGCAGTCAACATTGCCTGGAAAAAAGCACTCACCTATGAAGATGCGTGCTTGACCAAGACAGATTTGGTAGCCTTTGACAATGATGCTTCCTCATGTTATGACAGGGTTATCCCAGAGGTGGACTTGCTAGCGTGTCGTCATATTGGTCTACCCTGCAGATGCTGTACACTGATGTCTAAAGCACTCAGTCAGATGCAGTATCACATGTCAATGGCCCACGGGATAGACCCAAACCCAATCACTGAATCCAGTGCATCACGGCTGTTTGGAAAAGGGCAAGGGAGTGGCGCATCCCCCACCATCTGGCTTGCCATGAGCGAAGTCTTGATTCAGGCACTCAAGAACTTCAATTCAGGCACAAATTTCATTTCTCACTATGGAACTGTGAAACATCAATGGGTGAATGATGCCTTTGTGGATGACTCCACAGTGTGGGATAACCAGATACTGGAAGATGTGTCCTACACCATGGAGAATCTTTGCCTAAGTATTCAAAAGACAGCCCAAATGTGGGAGAAATTTCTGAGTTTGTCTGGTGGAACTTTGAACCTAAAAAATGCTTCTACTATTTCATGGTCTGGAAATGGAAGTGAGGCATCGCCAAGATGATCAATAGCAGTGGTGACTTCTCAATCACGCACATTAAAACAGGTGAAGAACAAACCATCATTCAAAAATTGATTCATGAAAGCCACAAGATGATGAGGGTTTTCATCAATCCATTGGGCAAGTATCGGGAAGAACACCAATACCTCTGGAAAAATCAGTCACATTTGCAATCAAAATGGCTGCTGCCACACTGAGGAGATGGGAAGTGCTGTAAGTTTATCTCAGGATGTTTTGGAGTTCTCTAACATACTCAGAAAGCATCCCAATTGTATCCATCAAACAAGATAATTGGATTGAATCCCCAGCTGTATGTGCCTCTCTGAAGAAAATGGGGTTTGCTGCCACCATGTCAAGAGCAGTCATCTTTGGAGATCAGGAGTTTGGAGGACTGAGTATGACATCCTATTACTGTGAGCAAGGCATAGCAAAGACACTGCGGGCCATTTCTCATGTAAGGGATGACAGCAACTCAAGCAAGTTGTTTATCATTGGTCTCAGTCATTGGAGTACTGTGTCAGGAACAGCACAATGTCTGTTCACAGATCACCGGAGTCTCCCACAGCTCGAACAAGGCTGGTATACTGCAGTCCGGAGTTTCATTCGAAGAATTGAAATCAAACTACACATCACTGTACTACCAAAGCGCTTGAATCCAAGAGCTCATGACATCAACATAATGGAGGCAATCCTTGATGTCTGCAGTGAATCATCAAAGATTAGGGCCGGGAACAGAGTGCGTCTGTATATCTGGGAACATTGGATATCTGACATCACTAATGGTGCATGAACACACTTACTTACAAAATACTTCAACAGATCAGCCCCGAGGATTCCGACAAAACAGCATTGTCCAAATCAAGGATGTCCTGGCATATCTGACTGGTCCATCTGGAGAACTTTACTGTACAAGGCAGTCTCTGCAGATGGTTCAGGAAGACTGGTGGTTCCTCTGGGTCCATGGGCAGAAAACATTTTTCGAGACAGTGTTATCAAGTGGAAATATTGGGCACACAATGACTACTTACTGTGGACAAACAAAGAGAATCACATAATGACGGTTCAACCCATCCCAGAACTATGGCCTGCTCTGAGATATGATCTATCCTCAATGACATGATACTCAGTACAGGATGTGAAATATCGAGTGGTCCCCGCAACTGTTCAAGTCCAGGCAGACTCCATCATTGGCATCAGTTGCTGTTTGGAACATTGCATTGGAACTGAGGATCATCTACCTACAACTGTTCATGAACTGATCAACAGAGCATACAACCCGGGCATACAATACTATCTAAAGGAATATCAAATTCTGTCCGGTCCCTTGCACTGGCAATCTCAGATTGAGGTGTTTATGGCATCAACACACAAAAATACTGGTGGAGTTTTCAGCTGGGTTGCCATGCAGGAATCCAAACAGATAGCGGAAGGTCAGGGCTCTGAAGCAGGTGTCTTTGATTATCGGATGGGGTTAGCTGCTATCACAGTGGCTGTGGCTGTCTCTACAGCGATTAAAAGACACCACAAAATTCGTCACCAGACTCAGATTAGAATCCATACCCAGGTTCCGGCAATCATATCTCGAGTCAAACACATGGTATGGGATCAGACCAAGTCCATGCCAAACAAATGTCTTAAACTTGAATGGGATCTGGAGTACGCAATCACAGCATCCCTAAAAATTGGCAAAATCACACTGATACCAGTCCTGTGTCCCAAGCCAAAGAAAGGAGAGAAGGGAAAACCTCAGTGGCCCATATTGTTTGCTTTACAACAAAAAGTGAGAAGTAACCTTAAAGAAACAAAATTGGAGAGGCTTGTACCAGTGACATGCAAAGCATTCATCACCTGCCAGTGACGCCCAGTGACAAGAAATGAAGGTCACCTGATGCGCAAGAAATACCACACAAAACTCATACAGAATCATCTCATGAAAAGATACCAATGGTTTGATTCCCAATGGTTGGCAATTGACTGGGAAGGCTTCAAGTCTGCCTATCACTCATTGCCCCTATTCAAACACTGGCAGATAACCAAATTTTGGTTTGGATGGTTGCCCGTGGGGCAGCAGATGGTCCGTAGGAACCTGTCACAAGGAGATTTATGTCCAACGTGTAAGCGAACTTCGGAAACAGGTCAACATATTATTCAGTGCTTTGGCCCAGGAACTTCGAGAGAGAGTATCTGGCAAAAATGACACAACGAACTTGCGTCTCTCCTAGAGAAAAGTGGCACCAAACCAGAAATCAGGTCAGAGCTTCTGGTCAACACCACACAATAGAAAATGGGACCAGGTTTTGAGAGAGGTAAGACCTGTCAAGCTCCTCTCAACTGGGATGCATTCATGAGGGGCTGGATTTCCAAACAATGTATAGAATCTCAAGCTAAGTTCACCAAAACTTTACCAAAAAGCAATCGTACAAATCCTATACTGTGGAGGAAGAATCTGATACTCCATATCTGGAACTTGTTTTTCTGGAACTGGGAGAAATGAAATGCTGAAGTTCATGGTGAAATAAAAGGAAAGTCTACTCAAGTTCGACTCAAGTGTCAAGAACTACTTTGTTGGGTATACAATCAATGTCCCTTCATCTGAGAACAAGAGCAGTTCATATTTTCAAGTCCATACAAATACTGGCTGAAAAAGCCTACATCACGGATTATGGACTGGCTAAATCTTGTTATGCCTGCAATTCGAACAGCACTTCATCTGAACATACAACAATTACAGGAGAGAAATTCTCTCATCACAGACTACTTTTCCCCCGGGTGAAGGTTTTTCTCAACTTTGTCTTTTCCTTCACCAAGTGGAAAGCTTTTCAGGGTTTTCCCAACTGTCTAGGTCCACCAGAACTAGGCCACTAGCTTTCACTTATAAATTAGATTTATTATTATTATTATTATTATTATTAATTGGCTGTTGACATCATGTGGAAAAAATGATGGCATATGAGAATGCACGTCTTACAAAGATGGACCTCGCTATTCTGGACAATGATGTATCCTTCTGCTATGATCACATAATACCTAAGGTAGCCTTATTGGCTTGCTGTCAACTGGGAATGACACCACAGTGTTGCACTCTGTTGGCAAAGTCTTTGTGTCAGATGAAATATCATATCTCCACTGCACCCAGAATAGACCAAAGACCTATCTCCGAATCACCCAATTCTCAGCTATTTGGAACTGGCCAAGGAAGTGGAGCATCCCCAGCAGTCTGGCTGGCTATGAGCGAGGTTCTCATCCAAGCCTTAAAATCCTCCACCACCGGTACTTTCTTCACCTCATGATGTGGCACTGTGAAACATGATCATATTATTGACGCCTTTGTCAATGATTCCACAGTCTGGGCAAACAAAGCTCTCAGCAACAAGGCCTACACCTCTGATGGTTTATTTCACCATATTTAAAGGGTGGCTCAAATGTGGGAATGATTTTTCAGTCTATCCGGAGGGACTCTGAATCTAAAAAATGTTTTTTCTATCTGCTCGTATGGAAGTGGAAGCATGGGATTGCCACCTGGAAAGACTGTGGCGAATGCAATTTTTAGGTGCAACTCAAGCAAAGTGAATCTGCCACCTCCCAACCAATCACATGCAAGCTCCCTTGTGACAGTCATAAGACCATGGTGGTGCACCTTGATCCAATGGGTAAGTTCAAGGTTGAACATTCATATCTTCACAGAAAGTCTGAATCCTTTGCGGTCAAAATGCAGGCAGCCACACTCCAAAAGTGGGAGGATCTAGAAGTCTACTTCAGAATATTCTGGTGGTCACTGGTCTATTCTGCTTGCATTCCCAACATCACAGTCAAACAGTCAAATTAAGTGGAATCACCTGCTGTCTGCACCACACTAACAAAAATGGGGTTTTCTTCCACTACCTCATGGGCGGTAGTGTTTGCCTCCAAAATTTATGTAGGACTGGGCATGCCTACATACTACTGCGAAAAATGCATTGCTAAGGTGCTCACAGCAATGTCCCATGTCTGAGACCACAGAGATGCCAGCAAATTATTTCTGGTGGGACTGAGACACTGGTGCACCATAGTCGGTACGGCAAAGTGCCCTTTTGTGGACCACAGAGACACCTCATCTGGAGAAGGGATGGTTCTCCACCACCAGACAATTTCTTAGGCACATTGGGGTCCATCTCCACATCACATCTCTCTCGAAGCCTTGCAGACCTCGGGCAAATGACATCAACATCATGGAGGCATTTCTGGATGCTCAGACCTCTCTCATTGTAATATGCGCAGCTAATAGGGTGAGATTATTCCTCCGGGCTCACTGGTTATCAGATATCCAATGGTGCAGGAGCACACATACAATCCCAGTATATGAATCTCAGAGCCCCTTTGGTGGCAACAAAAGAACACTGGCTGAATCAAGGCTGTCCAAGCCTCTCAGACTGGTCCTCTTGGCGTTCTCTCATCCATCAGACAGTCACAATCAACAACTTGTACAAATTGAAAATCCCACTGAGACCTTGGATTGAACAGTTTTTTCATTTCAGCTCAGTAGAGTAGGAGTTATGGGTGGATGATAATCTAGTCCTCTAGACACAGACAAAGAACCATACAAAGATAGCTCGCCTCATTCCAGAGTTATGACCTGCTTTGCGATACAACCTTGCTTCACTTCAGGATCACTCTCCTGCTGATATCGGATCTCGGGTAGTTCCTGCCACTGTGCAAGTATGAGCAGATTCTTACATCGGAATTAGCTGCTCTATCAAACATACCAATGAATGGGACAAGCCTTCTACAATGTCAGTACAAAATCTGATTTCCCGAGCATTTAGCCCCAGCATTCAATTCTACCTAATGGACCACCACATCCTCACCTCAAGATCAGCCTGGGCACGCAGTTCTGACCTCTACATCGCATCAGCTCACAACAGATCCGGTGGAGTCTTTCACTGGTACATCCGGAAGCATGCAGACAAGCTTGAGGAAGGCCAAGGGTCAGAAGCAGGGGTGTTCGCTTACAGGATGGGATTGTCTGCCATCACCTCTGCAGTGGCCATCTCTGCTGCTATAAAGCGTCACAATAGAATTGCCCATCGCATCTAGATTCACATTCACACACAAGTCCCTGCAATAATATCACATCTCAAGCACATAATATGGGCCCAAGATAAATCCATGCCAACCAAGAGACTGAAACTGGAGTGGGACATGGAATATGCAATCACAGCATCTTCCAAACTCGGCAACATCCAACTGGTTCCGGTGCTTTTCCCAAAACCAAAGAGAAGCGCACGGGAATCTCCGCACTGTATCCACATTTTTGCTCTTCAACAACAAGTCAGGGAACAACTGAAACATCCAAAAAGATAACAAAAACCTCCAGTCTCCTGCAATGCCTACCTAACCTATCAAAAACAATCCATCACACGCCACGAGGGAAACTGCATGAGAAAGATTTATCAGAAGAATCATATCAGGCAACACATTCAACAGCGATTCAATATGCCTAACTCGGAATGGGAAGCCATTGATTGTGAGGGATGCAGGGTGGCATTTCAGTCACTACCACAACACAAATAATGGATATTGTCAAAGTTCTGGTTTGGGTGGCTACCAGTTGGTCTTCAAATGTGCCGCCAAAATGCACAGTCTACGGATTCTTGCCCCACCTGCCAGCAGGTTCCCGAAACTTGCCACCATGTGATACAATGCTTTGGAACAGAGAAGTCTCATGCATCAATATGGAAAAAATTGTGGACGGAATGCAAGACTATGCTCCATAAACAGAGAACCCAACCAAGTGTGGCAGAAGAAATACTCAAATATTCCAAGAAATGGAGATATATCTCGCGCATCAAGGGCCTTCGCTTACACCAATATCCATTAACATGGGAAAGTTATAATAATAATAATAATAATAATAATTCTTATTTCAAGTGAGAGTTAGTGGCCTAGTACCTAAGTCCTAGATAGTTGGAAATTGCCTGAAAAACTACCCACCTGGTAGAGGAAAAGATGTATCATCAAGAGAAACCTCCACCTGATGAAAAAATCTGTGATTTTGGAATTCCGTTCCTGAATGACTTTGATGTTGATGTGAAGAGCTGTTTTGATGGCAGGAATATCCAGGTTTAGCCAGTCAGCAATTCGCCTTGTTGATTTATTGTTCCAATACTCGTAAGGTTTGGAAAAAATGAATTGCTCTTGCTTACGAATGAAAGGCTTCTGATTATATGCCCACAAGAGTATCTCTCGACTCCTGAGCTTGATCTGTTTGGATATTCCCGGTTTGTCCCCATGAAGATCTTGATTTCTCTTTTACCAATTCCAAAAGAAAAGATTCCATATGTGAAGAATGAGATTTTTTCTCCATATCTGCGGATTCACACGGTCCTGTTTGTGTATGGATTTTGCATAGTCCACTTGTGATTTGAACCAACATCTTGATATCCATCCGCGCATGAAACCTTCCCAGTTGAGAGGAGATTACATTGATGAAACTCTGCTGGTTACATTGCGACTCCAATTATCTGAAGATTGGATAATTTCCTGGATGATATCTGGTTTGGTTCCTGTTTTTTGAAGAATTTCACACAGGCCATCCCTCCATCTTGTCCAAACTGATTTCCTGGATCTTCCTGAACCTATGCATTTGATAATGTGGTCACATGTTTCATGTGTTTTCCCACATGTTGGACAAATACCTGTAGATTTACCATCCCGACGGGACATCTGATGCCCTACTGGGAGCCATCCAAACCAAAATTTTGTCAGTTGCCATTGTTGATTTTGAGATAGAGTTGAATATGCTGCCCAGAATCCATCCCAGTCAATTGCCTCCCACTCTTGGTTTGTCATGTTGTATCGAGAGATAAGCTTTTTCTTTATGAGATCTATTTGATAAATCTCTCTCATTCTTGCTCCCTCATGTAATGTTATCTGGGTTCCCTTATGTGTAAGGAACTCTCCACATTCCACTGGTGCTTGCCTCCTTTCCTTTGATTTCTTGAGCCTTTCCCTCACTAACAACTGTAGCGCTAAGAAATGCTGCCACTGTGAAGAGCCCATTTCCTTTTTCTTCGGTTTTGGGAACAATTTGGTCAACAATTTTATCTTTCCCAACTTTGATGATGCAGTTATTGCATACTCGAGGTCCCATTCCAGCTTAATTCTCTTGTTTGGCATTGACTTATCCATTGACCAGATCATTGCTTGCAGTCTTGATATGATTGCTGGTACTTGTGAGTGTATGGTGATGTGTGTTATCTTGGATTTCTTATTCAGCCACTTTATTGCTGCCGAAATTGCAATAGCAGCAGTAGTAGCTGCCAAGCCCATTGTGTACAAAAAAGCACTCATTTCTGTTCCATTTCCCTCAGCCAATGTTTGATGTCCATTTTTTATTGCCCATTGAAACACCCCTCCTGTTCTGTTATGAGCTGCAGCGATGTACACATCTGGGTTGTGATTCCAAAAGTGGCTCTCTGCTCGAACATGAAAGTTGCGAAGATAGAAACGAATCCCAGGATTGAAGACTCGGTCAATGAACTCCTGAACATTGCTTGGTTTCTTACTTGTAAATTCATTTGAATGATCCAAGCAATAGCTGATACTAATATATGAATTAACCCTCACCTGAACTGTGACTGGTACAACCCGAGACTTGACATCACTGGCAACATGTGGAGACAAAGTATCCAGGTTATACCTTAATACTGGCCACAGACTTGGAACTGGGCGAGCAATTCGTGTCAACTCCCCCGATTGGGTCCATAGGACATAATTGTCATCCAGCCAGAATTTCCACTTAATGGAGCTTTGCCTGAATATTTTTTCCTTTCAAGCGCCCAATGGAACCGCCAGTTGGTTTGTTTTGTTTGTAGTTACTGATCTGTACAACAGTGTCTTCCAAGCAGTCCAGTCAGAAATACTTGGACATCCCTGGTTCGGCCAACATAGTTTAGACTCAACCTGAGGTGCCCTCCTGTTCAAAAATATTGGTCGAATATGTGTCCCTGCCCCATTTGAGATATCCGATAGCCAATACGCTCGGAGATATAATCTCACATGATTTGCTGCCCTCAACAGAGTTGGATTACAATCAGAATCTAGGAAAGCTTCCATGATATTGACATCAAGATCTCGTGGTCTCTTTATTCTTGGCAAGCCTGTGATGTGCATTTTGACTTCAATGGACTGTAAAAACCGCCTTGTTACTGTGAACTAGCCTTGCTACAAGCGTGGAAGAACCCTAAAATCTTGAAATGGGCATCGAGCTGTGCCAGAAAGTGCACGTCAGTGGCTTAATCCAACCAGAAACAGCTTGCTTGTGTCACTGATATCTCGAACGTGTGATAAAGCCATAAACACTTTGGCAACTCCTTGCTCACAGAAATATGTCAGAAAACCAAGCCCTCCATGTGATTTCGCTCCAAACACCACTGCCCTTGATGTTGTTGAAGAAAATCCAATCTTTTTTAAAGTGGCACAAATTGCAGGTGATTCTATCCACGTGGCTTGTTTTGTAGTCACCATTGGGATGCATGCGGAATATATTAGAGATCGCCAAAAAATACGTAGATAGACCTCCATAGCCTCACACTTTCGTAATACTGCTGCAGACATCTTTACTGCAAATTTAGCGGATTTACCTCTGAGGTACTGTTGTTCTGAGACGAAATTCCCCAATGGCTCGAGATGTACACCCATTGTCTTGTGTCCTTCGTGGATGCTCTTGCTCAATATGTCCTGAGCTTTGTGAGTCTCACTGTGAGTGATGGTGACTGATGGTTCTGTGCTCTGACCGTTGATCATTTTTGTGATTCCAAACTTCCACTTCCATTGCATAATGTAATAAAAGCACTTTTTAAATTGAGGGTTCCACCAGAGAGACTGAGAAATTTCTCCCACATTTGTGCCACCTGTTGAAGGCTTTTCTGTAAGTTTGATGGAACATAAAATTTGTCACACAAATTCTGATTAACCCAGACAGTGGAATCATCCACAAAAGCATCAATCACCCTGTTGTGCTGCACTGTACCACAGTGAGATGTAAAGCTAGTTCCATCTTCCAATGCTTTCAGCGCTTGAATAAGAACTTCACTCATTGCCAGCCAAATGGCAGGCGATGCACCACTACCCTGACCAGTTCCAAACAATCTTGAATTGTTCCATTCTTGGATCTGGTGATTGTCAATCCCATGTGCAGTGGAAACATGATACTTCATCCTCTGCAAGTATTTGGCCATGAGTGTGCAACACTTCCGTGGCATCCCCAGCTGACGACATGCTAACAGAGCCACTTCCAGTATAATTCTGTCTTAGCATGACAATGCATCATTGTCAAGAGTAGCCAGGTCTGTTTTGGTGAGACGAGCATCCTAATATGTCATAGCTTTCTTCCAAGCAACATCAATAGCTGATTTGAATGGACGTGAGCCAAATTGATCGTTACTCAAAGATCCTTCATGTTCCGCCCGTCGGACCATTCTTTTACTCCAAAAGAGTTTGAAGAGAAAATTTAGGTCTGCCTCGAATATATGGATAATCCTCAGTCTATCCATCTTGGGTGAGCCTGGGTCTTTTTCAAGGTAGCAAGAAATACAATGGGCCCATCTGTCCAAGACTACACCATGCTTGATGCAGAGTTGAAGCAAGCGAGTGTGAATTTCTAACATAATGCCCTTCGGATCTGGACATTCTTTTGGATAATCCACCCCATCTTCCATGAAAATTGCCTTGTAATGTCCCAGGTGTAGGCCTGAGGGTGATGTCCTTGTGTTCTCCCTCCATCCTCGGAAACAGGATTGAAGGTCCTGAGAAGTGATGTTACCATCAAAAAGAGGCTCTTTTGTCTTTGATGTGAAGGCTTCTAAAAAATTCGTACTTCTGGATCATCAATGCAATCAACCTCCACTCCGTTCAAAATTGAGTCACTTGTTGTGGACAGGGCATCCCTACCAAGTTGGACCGGGGGATGTTTGGAACCAAATGGTGTCCTTGCCGCTTGAGAAAAATGTTTCCTGTTGTGTTTGCGTAATATCTTAGTAATTTTGCGTCCATCCACCACTCTGTCATACTCGGGTTCTTGGTTGTTAGCTGGTGTTGATCCATTTTAAGGTTTCAATATGTATTGGAGAGAACCGCAGTGTGACTCCTTTATCATACGACTGTATTTTTGGAATCTTATACGGGCTGCCTCACCATAAAGAATACATTTGATTGCGCTTTCTGCCGTAAGATTACCAGAAGCTGCCATTGCTTTGGTTCTAGCCAGCAGGAATTTCTTTCGATGTTCTCATGCATTCTCCTTGATGGCTTTCAAATCAGCCTCTGCCTTCCTTATCCTTTTTCGAATGATGGATACTGATATAAAGACCCTTGTGCTTGGCATTCCTAGTTCAATTGCCAATTCTTCAAATGCCCTGGTAATTTTCCACCTCTTCTTTGTTATATGCCATTGACATTTCCAACATTGTAGTATCCTACCTGCTTGTACTAGTTTGAAAGACCATAGAGTTTGATTAAACCGTTTGCCGCAGGCTTCCTCTGCCTCTAGCCTCATCTCAGTCCACTCCTTGTCAATTTGCTCTAGATCAGTCTTGATTTGTGCAGGATCATCCATCGACTCAAGGTGTTTAAGTCTCCGGAGCAACTGAGATTGAGTTGCGCGAGATATTAATCCCATCTTATACTTACTCACTCTCTCTATGTTTGAGCACTTCAAAACTCGTTGGACTGTCGACTGTAACGGATTCATCTTTTCAAAGAGCTCAGATCTGAATAGATCAATAAAAAGACCACGATGATCTGATGGAATGCCTGTAGCATACCCTGTGATGCCATTCTGTGTCATGGCCCTGGCAATGCCTCTAGTCCCAAATATATGGTCAATCTTGTTCTGTCCTTCTGAATATGTTGGGGTGTTGACATTGTCTGGATGAATATTGATAAGTTGACATGCATCTACCAATACTGATAAACCCTTGTAAGACTTGGATAAATCATCATTGGCATCGATACATAGAATCACTTCACATGACAATTTCTCTTGCCAACCAAGAATCTGAGCTTCCAAGTCTTCAATAAAGCGCTGGCGAGGATGTTTTTGTGTTTCGGACAGATCTATGGAATTAGCCAAAGCTATACATGCTTGTTGTTAAGCTGCCGTTTGGATGCCCAGGTTTGAATATGTGCATTGGGATACTTGGTAGGCTATGACAACGTAGATGTTTCTTTGTCCTTTAGCCGCCAGACGAACAAAGGACCACCTACCAAGACCTGAGGGATCCGATCCACTTGAAATAACTCTCCCTGTAAGAGGACCATTAGAGAAAGATAGAACACCCCCTGGTTTATATGGTGAGCTTGTTGATATTGATTGGAGTTGTAGCGTATCCCCATCGGTAATGCTTAAACCTCCCCCTGAGAGTATTCTGCCATTGTTGTCAGAACATGGGAAAGTTTCATGAGGGGATGGTTATCAAAATGATGGGTTCAATCCCAAGAATCTTTCAGCAAGTCCTTACCCAAACAAGATAGAGTATCACCTAAAAAGTGGAGAAAGGAGCTTATCCTCCATATTTGGAACCTATTTTTCTGGAACTGGGAGAAGCGTAATCAAGACTTACATGGAGCGAAACCAGTTCAATCAAAAATCATCAAACTAAAAAGCCAACAACTCCTTTTGTGGGCATACATCCAGAGGCCTTTCCTCCGGAAACAGGAACAATTTATATTCTCAAAATCTTACAAGTATTGGATGGACAAATCCACCTCCCAGATCACAGCTTGGATAATCTGGCAATTCCAGCTATTAAAACCACTCTACGAATAAACATCCATCTGACACAGAAAAGAAACAAGCTCATCACAGACTATTTTAACTCAGGTGCAGATTTTTCTTGAACATCATCTTTTCCTATGCCAAGTGGGCAGCTTTTCAGGCACTGTCCAACCGTCTAAGTCTTTCGAGAAATAGGCCACTAGCTTCCACTTAAAATAAGATTTCATTTCATTTAGACAGACACCTGCAGTATCATCCACACCATCTGTCAAAGAACAAGCCTCCGTCGCACAAGCAAAGATCGCAAACGTGAACAAGACACTGCAAAGACTGTTCAAATATGACATGGAGAAGCCAAGATATGGAAATTCCCAGCAGGGAGAGGAAAAGATCAAGCCAAAGCAGGGCAACATTGGTTATCCAGGGAAATGGACGTGTGGTGCGGAAAATTGCAGCTCAAGTGGCAATACCAAAGATAATCCAGCATCAATTTTCAAGAGCAAAGGAGCAGGGATCACTAAGGAGGCAATCTTCATCCAAGACAGAAAACAGCATGAAATGGAGGCAGTCGAAATCCAAACCTGAAAAAATCTACTGGTAGAAGATTTATCCCCACAATTCAAAGGATTGACAGTCCTTCGAGCATGCGGGGTGATGGGAACAGCGAAAGTCCGCTGTGAACAGGACGGATTGGTCACAAATAAGCTGGAAGGTCGGAAAAAGAAAGGAGTTATATGTGCCCTGCCATCTCTCTCGAAATCAACCATGACATTCACAAACACTACAAAAGGGTTTTCCGTCAAAACCAAGTCAAAGGTGAACAACAAAACAAGGCGACTCGCCAACAACAATCTACGGTCAACACAAGACAACACAGAGGAGGACGGCTTCACTGTGGTCAAGAATGGGTGCTCATCGACGGCGACTCAGAGGACTGGTGAAGTGCATCAAGCATGCACAATTACCCACAATTTGGAGAAGGACAGCAATGGGGCAGAAATGGTTTTCCTGAAAAAGACGGACAACTTGGAAAAGACAAGTTTTCATTCTGTCATACTAATTTGTTCAACTCGAGGCTAAAGGACAGCGAAGTATTTATATCATCACAGCCTACCAGATTTCGCAGCGTACATTTTCAAACTTGGGCACTCACACAGCGGCGTATCAACAGGCGTGTATTGCCCTGGCCCAGTCAACAAATCTCTCCGATAGCCCAAAACATCCTCGCCAACGCCTGATAGAAGATCTGGCCACTCAAATTCTTCAGTGGCAGGACCTGTCTAGCTGCGAAGTGATCCTGTGAGTTGATGCAAACGATGACTTGTCCCAGGATCATGCCGGACTGGCGGTGCTGGAAGATTCATGTCAGCTAGTCAATTTACACCCAGGTGATGAACAAGTTCCCACATATTCCGAAGGAGGGAAGAAGATTGATCACATCTTTGGGACACAGGGCATCGCCGGAGCAATGACACAGAATGGGATTTCAGATTTTGCTACAATAATTCCATCAGACCATCGAGGTCTATTTATTGATCTAGATGCAGCGCAATTGTTTGGGAATATGAAACCACTCCAAACTCTACCTCAACGGATCTTGAAAAGCGCTGACATTAAACGCGTACACCAGTACAAGGCCAGTCTGTTTGCCAAAGATACTGAGGCGAACATTCTTCCATGACTACAGCATTTGGAATCAATATCAAATCTGGAGGAGATTCAAAGAGAGTTGGAGGTGATTGACAAGGAATGGACAAGAATGATGTTGGAAGCAGAACAAGATTGTGGTAAGCCACATCGACGGCTTCCATGGTCCCCACAACTGGTCCAAGCGGGACAGATATTAAGGTATTGGAAAAGAAGACTGCACGGAAAAAAAGAAACGCCGCAAGATCACCAGAGCTTTTGTGGCTTTGGCAAAACAGCTTGGTGTACCAGACCCAAACGAAGTGCTGTCCATTTCTGCGATCAGGAAGCGGATAAGAGAAGCAGAAGGGAAGATGAAAGACATCAAGGCTCAAGCTCTGGAATATCGCAAGGCCTTCTTAGAATCAAGAGCTCGAGCAATGGCTGCCTCAGGCAATTTGACAGCTGCTGGCGCTATCAAATGTATCCTGCATGGGGAAGAAGCCCGTGCACGGTTCAATAAATATCAAGGGATGTTCAAAGAAACCCACAACGGGGCTCTTCGATTCATTTTGCAACCTCTCCCAGCTTCATCCAACCACAGCCACACAAATGAACCAGACTGGGTTCGCATCAGTGACGGGACCGAGATGACAAGCATTCTTCGGGAACATAATGTCCGACACTTTTCTCAAGCGGGGCAAACCCCATTTGGTTCCCAAACTCCACCTGTACATCTGGGCAAAGATGCTTTGTCTGCAACAAGTGATGAGATACTCCATGGTTTTACTAATCATCTATCATCTGACGAGGATGTTGTAATGTTTCTGGATGCATTCAAGTCCAAGACACTCAACAACTCCTTTGCTGGGACAATCACATCACAAGATTTACAGGGTTGCTTCAAGAGGTGGCGGGAACCGACAAGAACTTACCCATCTGGTAGACACCTGGGACACTATAAGGCAGTCTGCATGGAGGATGGCTTCCATTATACTTTCCCTTCCACAGACCCCAAGAGTTATCTGCTGGAAATCCACACAAAAATTTTACAGTTGTGTGTGAAGTATGGTGTAGTCCTGGACCGCTGGGCACAGTGCATATCATGTTATCTTGAAAAAGACAAGGGTTGTCCAAAGCTTAACCAACTCCGAATCATTCACATTTTCGAAGCGGACATGAATTTTCTGTTCAAGTTTTTCTGGAGCAAAAAGATGGTTCAATTTGCCGAACAAAACAATGTGCTGAGACATGAGCAGTTTGGCTCTCGGCTGTTCAAGTCTGCAATTGACATTGCATGGAAGAAAGTACTCACATATAAGGATGCAAGATTAACCAAGACTGATCTAGCAACCTTTGAAAATGATGCGTCATCATGCTATGATCGAGTGATACCAGAGGTGGCACTGTTAGCTTGTCGCCGAATTGGACTTCCTCCCGAATGCTGTACTCTTTTATACAAGGCCCTTGGTCATATGCGCTATCACATTTCCAAAGCACATGGGATTGATCAAGCTCCAATTGTGGGCTCAGATAATTCCCGAATATTTGGGACAGGCCAAGGCAGTGGTGCATCCCCTGCTATTTGGCTAGCAATGAGTGAGGTTTTGATTCAAGCCTTGAAAAAGACAGAGAGAGGAACAAGTTTTGTTTCTAAATGCAAGTTTATCAAGCATAGGCGAGTCATTTATGCCTTCGTAGATGACTCAACGGTTTGGGCTAATCAAGAGTTGGGAGACATGGACTACTCCCCCACACAGTTGCACCAGCGTATTCAGACAACAGCTCAATGGTGGGAAAAATATCTAAGTCTTTCTGGTGGAACTTTGAATCTAAAAAATGTTTCTTTTATTTTCTGATTTGGCGGTGGAAGAATGGCATTGCCAAGATGGAAAATGAAAGCGAGCATATTACAATCACTCACAGCAAAACACGTGAGAAGCGTAGAATCAGTCAAAAATTAGCGTCTGAGGGACACAAGACAATGGGAGTCTTTATGGACCCATTAGGTAAATTTGCCGACGAACACAAGTATCTTCGGGGCAAATCTTCAACATTTGCAATCAAAATGTCGGCGACTGCCCTAAAACAACGGGAGGCGCTAGAGGTCTTTCTGAGGATGTTCTGGAGTTCTTTAACGTACTCCTCTAGCATCCCAACTGTAACTCCAAAGCAAGCCAATTGGATCGAGTCTCCGGCACTCTGTGCTACACTGAAAAAGATGGGTTTCGAAGCGTCAACATCCCAGGCGGTTGTTTGGGGCGATAGGGATTATGGTGGAGTGGGCATGCCTTCCTACTTCTGTGAGCAAGGTGTTGCAAAGGTTCTGAGGGCCACGGCTCACGTACGAGATTATAGTGAGGCCAGAAAACTCTTCCTGGTTGGTCTCAGCCATTGGAGAACAACAGCAGGCACAGCAAAATGCCCATTCCTTGATCATAGAGACATGCCTCACCTAGACTTTGGATGGCTTACAGCAGTCAGAAATTTCCTCCGGTATATTGGAGTCAAGATACACTTCCCTGGACTTCCAACATATGCCAAACCTCGACTACATGACGTCAATATCATGGAGGCTTTCATGGATGTCTACACAAGCGCAGCACAATTGAGAGCAGTCAATAGAGTACGTCTCTATCTCAGAGCGCACTGGCTTTCTGACATCTCAAATGGAGCTGGTACGCACATTCTTCAAAACTATATGAGTCGGGCTGCACCCCGGATTCCAACAAGACTTCACTGGCCAAATCAGGGCTGCCAAAGTATATCAGACTGGTCAATTTGGAGGACTCTTCTTTACAAAGCTACGCTAGAAGACAAATCTGGAAAACTGGAGGTTCCCCTAGGACCTTGAGCAAATATGATCTTTGGCGAGAGTACCATAAACTGGAGGTTTTGGGTAGATGATGACTACATTCTGTGGACGAGAAAAGATCACCAGACAATGATCACTCATCCAATCCAGCATTTATGGCCCGCTTTGCGCTATAACTTGAATACTCTAACTCCTCATTCAGATCAAGATGTCAAATCTCGAGTGGTGCCAGCAACAATTCAGGTTCAAGCTGACTAAATCATCGGAATCAGCTACTGTTTGAGCCATCACCCAGAGACAAATCCTCAGAGTCCAAGGAATGTTTGCAAACTTGTTACCCAAGCATTTAATCCTGGGATTCAATTTTACCTGAAGGATTATCAAATTCTCTCAAATTGCTCCCCTGGTCTGAGCAGATAGAGGTGTACTTTGCATCTGCACACAACAAATCTGGCGGCGTTTTCGAATGGGTTGCCATGCAAGGCTCAAAAAGTATTGCTGTGGGACATGGTTCCGAAGTAGAAGTGTTTGTTTATCGGATGGGATTGGCAGCAATTGCGGCTGCTGTGGCAATTTCAGTGGCAATAAAAAGGCATCACAGAATTCAACATACCACCCAAATCAGGATCCACTCCCAAGTTCCGGCTATAATTTCCAGGGTCAATTCCATGATCTGGGCCAAGAATAAGTCCGCCCCTAACAAAAGGCTAAAATTAGAATGGGATTTGGAGTATGCAATCATGGCATCAGCCAAGGTTGAAAATATCACTCTTCAGTCGATATTGTGTCCCAATCCCAAGAAAGCACAGAAAAGTTCACCCAGATGGACAATCCTTTCTGCTCTCCAACAACTGGTACGCACGCACCTCAAGAAGGAAAAAGGGTGAGGAAGTCTCTAGTCTCCTGTAAAGCCTATATCATAATTCAGAATAGGCCAGTCACAAGGAATGAAGGTACCAGGATGAGGCAGCAGTTCCAAACCAAGGCCATCAGAGGTCACCTGATGGAACGGTATCACTGGACAAATCTCCAATGGGATGCCATCGACTGGGAGGGTTTCAGGTCAGCACTTCATTCTCTCCCACAACACAAACAGTGGAAGCTTACAAAGTTCTGGTTTGGCTGGCTAGACAAATGGTCCGAAGAGGAAACTTCAATTCCGATCTATGTCCTACTTGTGGCCAACACAAGGAAACTTGTCAACATGTGATTCATTGCGTAGGCCCAGGCAACACTCGAGAGAAAATATGGGCTAAATGATTCACTCAATTACAATCCATCCTGGAAAAGTCAGGGACTCATCCTGATATTCTGTCAGACATTCTTGTGAATACAAAAAGATGGAAAATGAACCCACACACAGACAGAATTCAAAATCATCAGAGTCCTTTTCAGTGGGCTGCTTTTATGAGGGGATGGCTCTCAAAAAATTGGTTCATCACCCAAACAAAATTCAACAGATCACGGCCAAAGCGGGATCGGACAAATCCTGTAACATAGAGATGGCAATTGTTACTCCATATTTGGGATTTATTCTTTTGGAATTGGGAGAGGAGAAATGTTGATGTTCATGGCAAACCAAACGGACAATCCAACCTGGTCAAGCTCAAAAGCCATGAACTTCTATTATGGGCATACAATCAACAGCCCTT
>JAAUYF010069298.1_pt1 | contig 32155 bp, 43 predicted proteins | sample 7278051 | NCBI WGS metagenome assembly JAAUYF01 (sample SAMN14350202, study PRJNA611818) | marine sediment metagenome | isolation source: surface marine sediment (0.6m) | place: French Polynesia: Moorea | collected 2018-08 | reverse complement strand
GCTTTATACAATATAGGTCGTTTAGCTATTCAACAAATTCAGCGTTTATCACGTTAATTCTTGTAATGTGAAGCCATAAAATAAAAATCTCAGTTGTATTTGACTTTTTAAAACTTAAGATAATAAATAATAAAATTATAAAAAACAAAAACTATGTCTCATACTGTTAAAATTTATGACACATGCATTGGATGTACACAATGTGTAAGAGCTTGTCCCACAGACGTATTAGAAATGGTTCCTTGGGATGGTTGCAAATCTGGGCAAATTGCATCTTCACCACGTGTTGAAGATTGTGTAGGTTGTAAAAGATGTGAAACAGCTTGTCCTACAGACTTCTTAAGTGTACGTGTATACTTAGGTGCTGAAACAACTCGAAGTCTAGGGTTAGCATACTAAAAGGAATCTAAATATATTTAGATTCCTTTAATGGCTTAAGATAACCAACCATAGCTATGTAAACCTTTTCCTAAAAAATTAACTCCTAAATAACATATCCAAATAACAAAGAAACCTAAACCACCAAGAATAGCCGTTTTTTTGCCTTCCCAACCTTTTGTTATACGAGCATGTAAATAAGTAGCAAATACTAACCAAGTAATAAGAGCCCAAGTTTCTTTTGGATCCCAGCTCCAATATGAACCCCACGCTTCATTAGCCCAAACTCCTCCCGAAATAATCCCAATTGTTAAAAACGGAAAACCTAAACCAATGATACGATAACTCCAATTATCTAAACTTTGCAATAATTTTAACTTACCAAGTTCTGAAATTTCAGTAGAGGGGGATAAAAGTTTTGCTTCATAATAATCTAACATAATGTTATATAATGGCAATGAAGAGTCATCCATAATTTTTAGATCAATATCTTTATAACGAGATATCACTAAGAATAGAATAGATAACAATGAACCCATTATTAATGTTGCATAACTTAACAACATCATACTAACATGCATCATTAACCAATTTGATTGTAAAGCTGGAACTAATGGACTTGATTTTTGCATTTCAGGTGAAAGAGTTAAATTTGCAAATCCACTTATTAACAAAGTAACAGGTATTAAAATTGATCCAATTAACTTACTTTTTGTTTTTGTTTCAATATATAAATAGATTGTTAGTAGAGTCCATGTTAAAAATAATAAAGATTCATATAAATTACTTAATGGGAAATAACCAGCTACTATCCAACGAGAACAAAGAATAAAAAATAATAATATATTGGCTGTAATTGTACTAAATCGACCTATTTTTGTTAAAAAAAACGAATCATTAAACAATGATAAATTTACCCAATATGTTATCATTGAAAACAGTAGAATACCAAATACTATATTTGATGAAAAATTTTGAATTTCATTCCAATCCATGAAATTTCTCCAATAAAATTTTGTTACATAAATTATCTTATACTATATCATTTTACTAAAAAATTAATAGATTTTATCTATATTTCTCAAATTTATTAGTAGTTTATGTACTGAGTTTATAATTTTTATATATAGACTAAGTAAAACATGTTTAAAAAGTGATTTAGTGTTTTAGTTTTAAATGTTTAAAAATAAAACACTAGTAAAAGGGTAAATTATTAATGATTATCTGAAAATTAATGGATTATTTTTCCTTCTTTCTAAAGAACTTAGATGCTCTTCCCGCAATACTTGGTCTTAATGCTTCATCATCTGAATCGGAACCATCATTTGTACTTGATAAAGATGAATTATCACCCTTTACCTGCGAAGGTTCTAAGATTCTTGTAGACTTATTCTCTTCAATATCTGATTCTTCTAGAAGATTTGGATCAACATCACTAAAGTCAATTTCAACTTCTAACTCATTAGTATAAGTCATTAATGTTCCTTCAACCTTTTTTCGACGTACAATAATTTTAGTATTCGGGTATAAAGTTTTTGATAAACATTGTTCAGCAAGTGTGTCCTCTAAATATTTCATTATAGCTCGACGTAAAGGACGTGCACCATAAATCGGATCATACCCTTCATCTGTTAAGAAAGCTTGTACAGATAATTCAACAATTAAATTAATGCCTTTCTCTTTTAAACGCTTTTGAACTTGTTTAATCATTAGTTCACAAATTTCCCAAATATCTATTCGTGTTAAATGGTTAAAGACAATAATTTCATCGATACGATTTAAGAATTCAGGTCGGAAGAAATTCTTTAATTCATCATTTACTAATTTTGTTACTCGTTCAAAAATTTCAGGGTCTTTAATCGGTTCTGGAACAGGTTCCCACCCAATAACGGCATCAGGTGTTATTTTAAACCCTTGTTCTCCCTGCTCTGATTTTGGTTTAATACCACTCTCTCGTTCAATAATTTTTGCCCCTAAATTTGTAGTCATGATAATTAATGTGTTTGTAAAATCAATTACACGACCTTTTGAATCTGTTAATCGACCATCATCTAAAATTTGTAGCAATAAATTAAATACATCAGGGTGAGCTTTTTCAACCTCATCTAATAATACAACTGAATATGGTTTTGAACGAACTGCTTCAGTTAATTGACCACCTTCATTATATCCTACGTAGCCTGGTGGTGAACCAATTAATTTTGCAACTGTGTGTTTTTCCATATATTCTGACATATCTAAGCGAATCATACTTTCTTCGCTTCCGAACATATAATCAGACAATGCTTTTGTTAATTCTGTTTTTCCAACCCCTGTTGGTCCTGCAAAAATAAAACTTGCAATAGGTCGATTTGGGTTTCGTAATCCTACACGTGCTCGACGAATAGCTTTTGAAACCGCAATAACAGCATGTTTTTGCCCAATAATACGCTCGTGAATTGTATCTTCCATTTTTAATAAACGGGCAGATTCTGAACCTGTAATTTTTGTTACAGGAATCCCTGTCCAATTTGAAACAACTTCTGATACATCATTATCTGTTACCATATCTACATCTCGACGACTAAAACCACGTGCTTCACTAGTTAAAGCAGATTGCTTCATAATTCGAATATGAGTTCGCACTTCCATTTCATGATCCAATAACTGTTTAGCAGCTTCAAAATCATGCTCTTTAATACAATCCTCTTTATCTTTAATAGTTTCTTGTAATTCATGCATTAAACTTCTTAACCCTAATGGAAGACGTCTATTTTCTAATCGAACTCTCGCTCCGGCTTCATCTAAAACATCAATAGCTTTATCTGGCAAGTAACGATCTGCAACATATTTATCAGAAAGAATAGCAGCTTGTTCTAAGGCTTTATCATGATAACTTAATGTATGATGTTGTTCAAATTTTGATCGTAAACCTCGTAAAATTTCAATTGTAGTTCCAACGCTTGGTTCCTCTACATGAACAGGCTGGAAACGTCTTTCTAATGCTGGATCTCGTTCAATATATTTTCTATACTCATCATTTGTTGTTGCACCAATACATCGGAACTTTCCTCGCGCTAAAGCAGGTTTTAAAATATTCGCTGCATCTACAGCTCCTTCTGCCGCCCCAGCTCCAACTAACGTATGAATTTCATCAATAACAATAATCACAGCAGAATCATTTTGAGCTTCTTCTACAATCCGTTTTAAACGTTCTTCAAACTCACCACGATATTTTGTACCAGCTAAAATTGACCCAAGATCTAATGCCATAATTAGACTTCCGTCTAAAAAATCTGGAACTTTCTCAGTTAAAATAAGTTGTGCTAACCCTTCAGCGACAGCAGTTTTTCCAACACCAGGTTCTCCTATAAGAACTGGGTTATTTTTTGTTCGTCGAGCTAAAACAGCAATAACATCATCAATTTCTTTTTCACGACCAATTACTGGATCAAGATTTCCATCAATTGCTTCTTTTGTGATGTTTTCTGCATATTCATCCAAAGTTGGAGTTGGACTTCCTTTTTTTTCACGTTCAAGTAAAAATTTCTCAGCTTGTGTTAAAGGACGTAAAATTTCTTCTTGCGTTTCTTCAATATAAGCTAAAATTAGATTTCTTAATTTGTGAATATCCACATTTAATTTATCCAATGTTCGCATTGCAACACCATCAGATTCAGCAATCAGTGCTAATAAAATGTGTTCTGTTCCAACAAAGTTTTGACCTAAGTCTTTTCCTTCGTGAACTGCCATTTCTAATACTCGTTTTGCTCTTGGAGTAAATGGGATTTCTGAAGCTACAAACCCAGTTCCTCTTCCAATATATTGTTCAATTTCTTTACGAGCTTTTTTTAATGTAACTTTTAGTTTTTTTAATGCCCTCGCTCCAATACCATGTCTTTGTCCAATAACACCAAGTAAAAGTTGTTCTGTGCCTACAAAATTATGACCCATTCTTCGAGCCTCTTCTTGAGACAACATAATAACTTTTATTGCTCCTTCAGTAAATTTTTCAAACATATATAGTATTATTTTAAATTTGGAGGATTTTAGTTCTATTCACTTTGAGTAATATTGTACAACAAAATTAAAAATTTTAGGGGTTATTTTTAAAGTTATGAAAATCAAGAACCACTAAAATTTTCTCATAATTTATATGATGAAATTACTGTTGAATATACTATAATAAAGAAAACAAATAAAGGATTCAGTAAATATGGCGGTATGGCCAAGCGGTAAGGCAGTGGATTGCAAATCCTCGACCCCCAGTTCGAATCTGGGTGCCGCCTTTTATTGAATTTATGCTATAGTGTTGTTTTTAGAGTTAAATCGCTATATTGTATGTATAACAAGCAATTGATTTAACTTATAGAATTTATATGGGAATGTGGTGAAATTGGTAGACACGACGGACTTAAAATCCGTTGCCTAGTGATAGGCGTGAGGGTTCAAGTCCCTCCGTTCCCAATTAAGTATTGCTGAATTTCAGTTTTAGTTTCTTTTTCTTCTTTTTCTTCATCGTCTTCTTGTTCTGCTTTCGCTCTTAAAGCTTCTTCTTCTTTTCGTTTTAATTCTTCAAGATACATTCTTGTTTCAATTTCGTATGTCTGAGGTTTAATTAAATATTGTCGTTGTTTTTTACGTTGAGGTGTATATAATTGCCCAGTAAGTACAGACTCAAGACTTACTCCAATTTTTCCTGTTCGTACTTTTTCAATAATTGCAAATTTATGAATCATTTGTTCAAATGCAGCGATTTTTTCTGAATCACCTGTAATTTCTAATGTAATTACTGCGTTTGTACAATCGAGGATATTCGCTTTAAAAATATTAACAATTTCTAAAACCTCTTTTCGGTCTTCATCATTTGTTGAGATTTTAAATAAAATTAATTCACGGTATATAGCAGGTAAACGGCTTAGATTTTGAATCTTTGTTATAGCATATATTTTATATAATTGGCGAGTAACTTGATCTATATAATTTAAGTTTCCAGGTAAGACAATCACCATTCTTGTCATATTCGGATATTCACATGACCCGATTGCGATACTATCCACTGGAAAGTTTCGCCGACCTAGTAAAGTCATAATACGAGTTAATATACCAACTTGATTTTCAATCAAAATGGATAAAATACATTCATATTCTAGTTGGAATTCTGTTTCCATTTAACTTTTAAGAATAATAATAAATAAATTAATTTATCTTAGGTAAAATATATTTTACCTAAGATAAACAGATACGATAGAAAACTCCAGAAGGTAAATCCGCTTCTGATAATAAATCAAAAATCGGAACTTCTGAATCATAATAAATTTCCAGAATTCTTTTATGAATTCTAATCTCAAAATGTTCTCTTGAATCTTTATCTACATGAGGTGATCTTAATACACAATAAATTCGCTTACGAGTTGGTAAGCTAACTACTCCAATTGAATTTAAAGCAGTATTTTGTAAAATATTAACAATCTTCTGACATGAAGAAACCAAGAGTTCATGATTAAAAGATTCTAATCTTACACGAATTTTTGAATTCGTTGTTATTTCCATAAAATTTTTAATTATTTAACAATTTTAGATACTACACCTGCACCAATTGTACGTCCACCTTCGCGAATCGCAAATCGCATACCTTCTTCAATTGCTACAGGGTAGATTAATTCAGCTGTCATTTTAATCCGGTCACCTGGCATTACCATTTCAACAACTGAACCATCATCAGCAGTAAATTGAGTAATTGCACCTGTTACGTCTGTTGTTCGAACATAAAATTGTGGGCGATAACCTGTAAAGAACGGTGTGTGACGACCACCTTCGTCTTTAGTTAAAACATAAACTTCTGATTCAAAGCTTGTATGCGGAGTAATTGTACCAGGTTGTGCTAATACCATACCACGTTCAATATTTTCTCTTGTGACACCACGTAATAAAATACCAACATTGTCACCGGCAAATCCTTCTTCTAAGGTTTTTTGGAACATCTCAATCCCAGTAATTGTTGTTGTTTGTGTTTCACCAATCCCAACAATTTCAACATTATCACCTACTTTAACTATACCACGTTCAATACGACCAGTTGCAACAGTACCACGACCAGTAATTGAGAAAACATCTTCAATAGCCATTAAGAATGTTTTTTCTGTATCTCGTTCTGGAGTAGGAATATATTCATCAACAGCATCCATTAACGCATAAATTTTATCAACCCACTCGTTATCACCTCGACCAAGGTTGGGATTTGATGAAATTGCTTCAATTGCTTGTAAAGCAGATCCAGCACAAATTGGAATATCTTCACCAGGAAAATCATAAGCAGAAAGTAGCTCTCGTACTTCTAATTCTACTAATTCTAATAATTCTTCATCATCAACTTGATCTTCTTTATTTAAGAATACAACAATATCAGGAACCCCTACTTGTTTTGATAATAAAATATGTTCGCGTGTTTGTGGCATTGGACCATCAGCTGCAGAAACTACCAAAATAGCCCCATCCATTTGAGCTGCACCTGTAATCATATTTTTTACATAATCAGCGTGACCAGGACAATCTACGTGTGCATAATGGCGCTTGTCAGTTTCATACTCAACGTGAGCCGTATTAATTGTAATACCACGTGCTCTTTCTTCTGGAGCACCATCAATATCAGAGTAATCTTTAACTTCACAGTTTCCTTCTAATGCTAATGTTGCAGTAATGGCTGCAGTTAAAGTTGTTTTTCCATGATCTACGTGACCAATAGTACCAATATTAACGTGTGGTTTTGTACGTTCAAATTTTTCACGTGCCATTATAAAATTCCTTTAAAGTTTGAAAAAATTGTATTTTATTATTAAGCTTTTAGCGAGAATACAATAGACGGAATTAATATCTAAAATGTGCAAAAGCTTTATTTGCTTCAGCCATTTTATGAGTTTCTTCCTTTTTCTTAATAGTATTACCGATATCGTTGGCTGTGTCAATAATTTCATTTGCTAGTTTAATTGACATACTTCTTCCTGCCCGTTGACTTGCATATCTAATAATCCATCTTAAAGATAAATTTGTTGCTCTAAAACCACTAACTTCGACTGGTACCTGGTATGTAGAACCACCTACTCTTCTAGCTTTAACTTCAACAATAGGACTTGCATTGCGTATTGCTTTTTCAAAAACACTTAATGGATCTTGTTTAGTTTTTTTCTTAATTATATCAAATGCTTGATAAACAATGTTTTTTGCAATAGTTTTTTTACCAGATTTTAAAATTCTTGTAATAAGTAAACTAACTAAATAGCTATTATAAACCGAATCAGTTTCGGGAAAACGTTTTTTTGAAATATTTCGACGAGACATAATAAATATAATTGATAAATATTTTTTACCTAAATAACGTTCAATAAACAATTATTATTACTTTTCAGCTTTTGGTTTTTTAACACCATATTTTGAACGACCTTGTGTTCTATCTTTAACTCCGCCTGTATCTAAAGCACCTCTAACAATATGATACCTAACACCTGGTAAATCTTTAACACGACCACCACGGATTAAAACAACGGAATGTTCTTGTAAATTATGTCCAATTCCAGGAATATACGCTGTAACTTCAAAACCAGATGTTAATCGTACCCTTGCTACTTTGCGGATGGCTGAGTTTGGTTTTTTAGGTGTTGTTGTATAAACTCGAGTACAAACCCCACGTCGCTGAGGACAATTAACAAGTGCAGGTGACTTTGTTTTTTTCTTAATTTGTAGGCGTCGTGAACGGACTAATTGTTGTATAGTTGGCATAACGTTTTTTAGTTTTTTTTATAAATTATTGATCATTCGAATCCAAACGGTACTTTTTCATAAATTTTTCAACACGACCTTCACTGTCAACTAGAACTTGTGAATCTGTATAAAATGGATGATTGGCTAACCAAATATCTACTTGTAATTCACGTTTTGTTGAACCAATTAAACATAACGGTTTTCCATCACATAAAACTGGTGTATTTTCAAACCATGTAGGGTGTATATCAGATTTTGGCATAATAAATTTTTTTATTTTTTTAATAAACTTTAACGTTTTGAATATTGTGGAGCTTTTCTAGCTTTCCGTAAACCATATTTTTTACGCTCTTTAATACGTGCATCACGAGTTAAGAAACCAAAAGATTTTAAAACCGGACGATTTCCGTTATCCATCGTACATAATAATCGTGCAACTCCTAATCGAATAGCTTCAGTTTGGCCTGTAAGTCCACCACCTTTTACTAAAACTACAATATCAAATTGTTTCTCTAAATTCAATTTTTCCAACGGCGACCAAATTGAATTTAAATAAGTATCATTATATTGTAGATACTTCTCTCCAGAAATCTTATTAATGATAAGATTACCTTCACCAGGAATAAGGAAAACACGTGCGATTGCTTGCTTACGTTTTCCAATACCAATATTCTTTTTTTGAAAAATTAATTCCATCTTAACAATCTATAAATATGTTTATCTTTTGAATTTTCAATGATATTTGAATAAGTAACTAATGAAAACTGTTTTCTAATTTAACTTAGTTTAATTAAGTTTCATATTTAGCGAAACATTTGAATGTAAATTAGAAAGATCAATTTTAATAGGGTTTTGTGCTTGATGAGGATGATCGTTCTTGCTATAGATATTTAATCGTCTCATCAATCTTTTTGTTTCTGTTTCTGAGAGCATTCCTTTTACAGCTCTTTGAATTGTTAATTTAGGAAGACTATCACTAACATTTTTTATTTTTAAAGAATGACCAGGTCTTCCAGGATTATAAACTATGTAATGTTTACTATCTTCATTTAAAATGATTGAATCTGCATTTATTAAGATTACATAATCACCTATATCCACTGATGGATAATAATGCGGTTTTATCTTCCCTTTTAATAGCATTACAATAATTGTTGCAAGCCGACCTAATTTTTGCCCTTCACAATCAATAATGAACCAATTACGATTTTTATAATCTTGCGTTGGTAAAAATGTTTTATTTAATGAATTCATAATTTTTTTAAAATAAATAGAGAGAATACTAATTGATTAAAAAATTCTAAATAACTTATTAACTATTTTAAAATAATGCCTAGTTTATTCTTTAAGGTAGAGAACACTTCATCTGCTGATTTTCGACCAAAATTCTTAAGTTCTTGTAATTTCTCTGGAGAATATTGCAATAAATCTCCAACAGTATTTATCTGAGCTTTTTTTAGACAATTATATGCTCGAACTGATAATTGTAACTCTTCAATTGCAATATTAGTGTAAGGTTCAATACTTATTGAATGAGTATTTGAGTCAAATTGATTATTTTCATTTGTATCTTTATTATTAATTAATAAAGTAAATAAATCAATAATAATTTGAGACGCTGATTTAAGAGCATCATTTGGTGAAATACTACCATTTGTCCAAATATCAATTAATAATCGTTCATTAACCGTATTTGTAGTATCATAAACGTTTTCTATTTTAAAATCTACTTTTTGGACAGGCATAAAAATTGTGTCAAGCTGTAAATAATTCTCTGTTTCATCCGAAAAAATCTGAGATGCTAATTTATATCCAGTTCCATACTCAAATTTAAATTCAATTTCAAGTATATTAGAAGTTGAGATCGTTGCAATGTAATGATTTGGATTTACAATTTCCAAATTTGGTGGTAATTGAATTAAATCAGCTGTTACAACAGCTGGACCTTGAATTTTTAAACGTCCAAATTGTGTATCTTGTATTTTACTCTTAAAAACAATTCCCTTTAAATTCAATAGAATTTCTAGTATATCTTCTCTAACACCAGGAATTGTTGAAAACTCATGAGTTATTCCAGCAATTCTAATTGCTGAAATAGCAATACCACCTAAATCACCTAAAAGCACTCGTCGTAATTGATTTCCAATAGTGATTCCTTGTCCAGGCTTTAAATAATTTATCAGAAATTGACCATGACAAGCTCCTGATTCAATAGTTTCTGATTTTAGACATTTAATAGAAATGTTATTCATATTTTAAATTATTAGAAATAAAAATTCTAAACACGACGTCGTTTTGGCGGTCGACATCCATTATGAGGGACCGACGTAATATCTTGAATTGAAGTAATTTCAAATCCTGCCCCTTCAATTGCTCGAATTGCGGTTTCACGTCCTGATCCTTGTCCTTTTACTAAAATTTCAACATTTTTCATACCTGTACTTAAAGCTTCTAATGCTGCTTTCTCTGCGGCTGTTTGAGCAGCAAAAGGTGTACTTTTTCGAGCTCCTTTAAATCCAGAACTTCCAGCCGAAGCCCAAGAAATAGTATCACCAGTTAAATTAGTAATTGTTACAATGGTATTATTAAAAGTCGATTGGATATGGACAATGCCACTGGTAAAAGTATTTTTATCTTTTTTAGTAGTTGATTTTTTAATTGTTTTTGCCATATAAAAATGTTCAGATAAATATAAATGTGATATTTATTATTATTTTTTCTTAGATGTAACAGTTTTTTTTGATCCACGTCTAGCTCGAGCATTTGTTCGAGTTCGTTGACCACGGACCGGTAAACTAGTCCGATGACGTTTTCCCCGATGACAATTAATTTCATTTAATCGTTTGATATTTAATCCAGTAAATTTTCGTAAATCTCCTTCTAGCTTTAAATCTATTTCTTCTAATACTTGACGCAATGCAATTGTTTGTTCTGTAGTTAAATCATTCGTTCTTGTTTCAGAACTAATGTTTGCAAGTTCAACAATTTTTCTGGCAGATGTAAGACCAATTCCATGAATATAAGTAAGAGCATATACAACCCTCTTATTTCTTGGTAAATCAACACCAACTAATCTAACCATTTTTAAACTCCTTTAAAATTTTTATCCTTGACGTTGTTTATGTTTTGGGTTTGAACAAATTACCATAACCTTTCCATGTCGTTTAATTACTCGACACTTATCACACATTTTTTTCACTGAAGGACGGACTTTCATTTTTTTATTTTTAATTAATTATTTTATTGATAAATATTGTTATAAACGTTTGAGTAGTAAATATTTTTAACTTCACGAGCTAAATCTAACACTACACCAGCCAAAATTAATAATGAAGTTGTACTTAATCCATTAAGGCTTGTAATATTTAAAGCTGATTCTAAGAAATTTGGAATAGTCGCTAAAGTAGCAAGCATTATTGCTCCAACTAATGTTATTCTTTTCATTACTTGTTTTAAATAAAAGGTTGTTTGTAAACCCGGGCGAATTCCAGGAATTGTTACAGCCATTTTTTGCAATTGATCAGAAATATCTTTTGGATTTAAAACAATAGTTGAATAGAATGAACTAAATATCAAAATCAATGAAAAATAACCAATCCAGTAAACAAATTTTAAAGATTCAAAGTTTATTGGGAGATTTACTGTTGGTAACAATCCTAAATTACTAATGTAATTTGGAACTACTAAAATTGCAGTTGTTAAAATAATAGGCATTACACCAGCTTGATTAAACCGTAGTGGAATATAATTATTAGATCCCGTTGAATTTTGTAAAACTGATTGATTTAATTGTTTTGATGAAATTAATGGTATAATTCTAACCCCTTCCTGTAAAAAGACAATCCCATATAATGAAACAAATATTAATAAAACAATCCCTATTCCTGAAACAGTAGTAAAACTTTCACTATTCTCTAAAATTAATGTTTTACAAATATTTGGCAAACTTGAAATAATATTTGTGTAAATTAGTAGAGATGCGCCATTTCCTAAACCATAGTCAGTAATTAATTCACTAAGCCATAAAACTATCATTGCACCAGTAGTTAACCAAACAATTATTTCAATTGCTAAAATATAATTCCAATCAAATAAAATCTGTCTTAAATATAAACTAACTCCTGCACTTTGAATAATAGCCCAAATTAATGTGATAAAACGTGTTAGTCTATTAATTGACCGGCGTCCTTCAAGATCACCTTCTTTCTGTAATTTAGCAAGATTCGGAGAAAATCCTAATATTAATTGGACTAAAATAGATGCATTTATATATGGAAATATATTTAAAGTAAATAATCCAATTACAAAAGTATTATCTCCTGAAAATGTACTTATTACATTTTTAGTAACTGAATGTGTTTGAATATAAAACGCTAAATCACTATGATTAATTCCAGGAACAGGAAGAAATGTTCCAATTCGAATAAATAATAGTACGCCAAGACTAACTAATAGACGTTTTAAAATAATATTTTGAATCTCTGTGTTAATTTTCACGTTATTATTGTTAATTGATATTTAAAAAACTATTTGTTAATTTAAACTTCGTTTTTTCACCACTTGTGACTTTGTTGTTAAATTCTTTAATGCACAGATAGATGCACGAGCATTATTTAATAAATTATTTGAACCTAATTGCTTTGCAATCACATTCTTTACACCTGCAACTTCTAATACGATCCGAACAGCCCCACCAGCAATAACCCCAGAACCTTCGATAGAAGGTCTCATAATAACTTTGCAAGCTCCAAAATCTCCTACTACATTATGTGGAATACTTAATGACTTTGTAATTGGTAATTTTATTAAATTTTTTCTACCATCCGTTTTTGCCTTTTTAAAAGCATTTACTACATCATCAGCTTTTGCAACTCCAACACCAACCTTACCATTCTCATCACCAATTACTACAACCGCTCGAAAACTTAATTTTTTTCCACCTTTGGTTACCTTAGAAACACGACTAATTTTTATTAAGCGCTCTACAAACTTAGGCTCTTGCGGACTATTAGTACGTCGAGAATTTTTTTTTAATTTATTTACTTTCTTTAAATCACTAGTCATAAAATATATTTAATTTATATAATCATTTACAGATGTTCATTTAAAATTGCAAACCACCTTCTCTTGCTCCATCCGCTACAGCTTTTACTCTGCCATGATATAAATAAGGACCACGATCAAAAACAATTTTAGTAATATTTCTCTTCAAACTTAATTTAGCCAATTTTTCTCCCATCAATCTCGAAGCATTACATGTTCGGCCCTTTGGAATAGTAAGTTTAATAGAACGATCTAAAGTAGAACATGAAATTAAAGTCTTTGAAGTAGTATCATCAATTATTTGTGCATACATATTTTCATTTGAACGATAAATAGATAACCTTGGTCTTTCAACTGTCCCTTTAATTTTACCACGCAAAGCTTCACGTTTTAACTTTTTGTATTTATTAGGTTTTAGTTTCTTATTTTTATTTTTCAATTTTAATAAAGTTCGTTTTGAAAGTTTCATAATTTTAATTTTAAATTTTTTAAAAATGTAAGAACGTTAAAATGTTTCCTCAAATAGGAATAATTTGAAACTAGATAGTTACTTTAAGTTATTTTGAAGATTTACCAGCTTTCCGAATAATTTGTTCATCCTTATATAAAATTCCTTTTCCTTTATAAGGTTCAGGTTGACGCCAAGCACGAATATTTGCTGCAAATAATCCTAATAATTCTTTATCACAGGATTTTAAATTTATAGTTGTATTTTGTACAACTTCTACTGAAATATCTTTTGGAATCTCCATTTTAACTGGATGACTATACCCTAAACTTAAAACGATTTCATTGTTTTGAACTACAGCTCGATAACCTACACCTTTTAATATAAGAGTTAATTCAAATTGTTCAGAAACTCCTATAACCATATTGTTGATTAATGTTCTATATAAACCATGTAATGCCTTAAGGCTTCGTGTTTCATTTTTTAAACTTATAGTAATCTTGTCATTCTCTTGTGTAATCTTAATACTTTCTGGAAGTTTAGTTTGTAATGTTCCAAACTTTCCTTTAACTGTAATTTCTGCGTCATCATATGTAACATCAACACCTTTTGGTATAATAATTGGTAATTTACCGATTCGTGACATTTTAGTGACTCCTTATATTTATTTTCTTTACCAAATATAACATAGAACTTCTCCACCAATTCCAAGTTCTTTTGCTTTTAGGTTTGTCATCACGCCTTTTGAAGTTGAAATAATTGCAATACCTAAATTATCTAAAACTCTTGGTAATTGTTTTGAATTTGCATAAATACGTAGACCTGGTTTACTAATTCGTTTAATTTTACAAATAACGGGTGTTCGAGATTTGCCAATGTATTTTAATGAAATCAATAAATATTTTCTATTGTTTTCAATGTAATTCTCAAAATCCTCAATAAATCCTTCTTCTTTTAAAATTTTTGTTATAGCTAAGGACATTTTTGTATCAGGAATCTGAACAATCTGATGTTTTACCATATTGGCATTTCTAATTCTTGTTAACATATCTGAAATAGTGTCTTTTACTATAATGCTCTCCTTATCAAATATAATTTTTCATTTTATTTAGTCTTGCAATTGTGACCATCTTTTTCGTTTTAAATGGCGTTTCTTGTCCCATGTTCGGTTAATTTCAGAAAATGATGAATATTTATCATAATAACCACAATCATTTAATGGGAAGCGTAAAAACTTAAATAGAATCATACCATTTAAAATTTTATCAATTGATTTTGATCGATGTTTTGGTGACGAATCTTCTATTACAATATTAATGGTAAAACCTTGTGTTTGATCAACTTCGTCGTACTCAATTTCTGGGAAAATTAACTGTTCTTTTAACCCAAAAGTATAGTTTCCTGCTTTGTCAAAACTTCTTAAAGATAACCCACGAAAGTCACGAATCTGAGCAAATGTAAAAAATATTAATTTTGTCAAAAATGTATACATCTTTTTACCTCGTAAGGTTACACTTAGACCTAATTCCATATCTTCACGGATTTTAAATCCGGCAATTGCTTTTTTAGCTCTTGTAACAAGTGGTTTTTGCCCCGTAATTTTTTCAAATTCTTCAATATTTTTTTTTAAAATATTTGTATTCTGAGCTGCTAATCCAAGTCCTCGATTAATTTGAATTTTCTTTAATTTTGGAACTGTATGGGGGTTTTTAAAAAGTTTTGGACTATTTTTTATTAAAATGGGTTTTATACCCTCTTCGTAGTCTTTTTTTACGTCTTCAAGTAAATTATGAATATCAGAAATTTCTTCTAATGAATGTTGATTTAGCATATTAAGATACTTCTTTTGAATTTAATTTTACATTTGAATGATGAATTGGTGCTTCAATCTGTTTAATTTCACCCACTTCATTTTCAGTCGTTGGTTTAACATGTTTAAACTTAAAATTAATCCCTTTTATTAACAATTTTCCTGTTTTTCGATCAATTTGTTTAATTTCACCAACTTCATTTTTATGGAAACCTGAAATAACTTTAACCACATCACCTATTTTTACGTGCATTTTACGTTTTTTTGACATTTATAAAACCTCCGGCGCTAATGATACAATTTTAGAGAAATTTTTGTCACGAATTTCTCGAGCAACAGGTCCAAAAATACGTGTTCCACGTGGATTATTTTCCATATTTACAATTACCGCGGCATTATCATCGAATCGAATATACATACCATCCCGGCGTCGAACCACCTTTTTAGTTCGTACAACAATAGCTCGTACAACATCTGAACGTTTGGTAGGCATGTTTGGTATCGCTTCTTTAACGACTGCAATAATGGTATCACCAATCTCTGCATATTTTTTATTACCACCTAATACTCGAATACACATAACTTTTTTAGCACCCGTATTATCGGCTACTGTTAACATTGTTTGAGGATAAATCATAAAAAATTAGTTTATCATTTAACTTATTAATGATGCTTTTGAAAGAATTTTAATTAACTTCCAACGTTTTTTTTTACTTAATGGACGACATTCTTGAAGTAACACTTGATCACCAATATTACATTCTTCTAATTCATCATGAGCTAAATATGTTTTAGTTTTAACCATTGTTTTAGAATAAATTGGATGTGAATATCGATTTTCAATTTTTACTGCAATAGTTTTTTGCATTTTATTACTAGTTACAATACCAACTTTTTGTTTTACTGGCATTTAAAACTCCTTACTTTTATTTTGAATAATACAAATTCCTTCTAGTTAATTTAATTACGAACTAAGTTTTCTTCTTTTTGGTTAAGATCTTGTAATCTTAATCTTAAAAGTGTTTTTAATTGAGCTAATTTTCGCTTTGCATGTTTTATTTGATGAGATTTAAAACTTTGTCGAGTAGCTTTTTTAAACCTTAAATTAAATAGTTCATTTTCAGTTTCAATAATTGCTTCAGATATTTCTGTATTTGAAAGTGAAATAATATCAGTAAATTGAGGTATACCCATAGTTTAATTAATATTATCTTTAATAATAAATTTTGTTTTTAATGGTAATTTATATGATGCTAAACTTAATGCAGCTCTAGCAATTTCTTCTGGAACAGAACTGATCTCAAATATAATAGTCCCAGGTCTTACTACAGCTACCCAATAATCAACAGCACCCTTACCAGAACCCATTCGTGACTCAGCAGCACGAGCAGTTACTGTTTTATCAGGGAAAATCCTAATCCAAAGCTTTGCTCCACGTTTTGTATAACGTGTAATTGTTCTTCGAGCTGCTTCAATTTGACGCGATGTAATCCAGCTTGGTTCTAAAGCTTGTAATCCAAACTTTCCGAAGCATATTTCGTTTCCACGAGTTGCTTTCCCACGCATACGTCCACGATGATATTTTCTATATTTTGTTCTTTTTGGACTTAACATAACAAATTAATGTAATAAAAATATAAATACAATTTCTTTCCTATTTAGATAAAATCTCACTCCTGAATACCCAGACTTTAATTCCTAAAACCCCATAAATAGTATTTGCTTCTCTTGTAGCATAATCAATATCAGCACGTAGTGTTTGTAAAGGTACTCGACCCTCACGTATCCATTCACTTCGTGCAATTTCAGCACCATTAAGGCGTCCTGAGACTTGAATTTTAATTCCATTCACATTTTGTTTTTGTGCTCTTTGAAGTGCTTCTCGTATTGCTCTTCTGAAAGCAATACGTTTTTCTAATTGTTCTGCAACTAAATCACCAAGAAGAGAAGCATTTAAATCAACTTTTTCAACCTCAAAAACATTTATTGTAACTTGGCGATCTGATGGTAAAATTTTTTTAATATTTTCTAATAAAGACTCAAGTCCAGTTCCAAGATCCCCAACTAATATTCCTGGTTTGCCTGTTTCAATATTTAATTGAATTTGATCATTTAATCCATTTCGATTTATCTGAACATGTGAAATACTGTTTGTTTTTGCGATTGTATCAATATACGTACGAATCTTATTATCTTCTTCTAAAATATTTGCATACTGGTTAAAATTAGCATACCATGTAGATTTATGTTCTTGTGTAATACCTAATCTAAATCCTAAAGGATGTGTTTTTTGACCCATAGAATTAATCCTTTTAATTTAAAATCAAATTTATTATTTAATTGTTTTCTTTTAAAACAACTGTAATATGACAAGTTGGTTTCAAAATTTTATAAGCTCGTCCTTGAGCACGTGGTCGAATTCGCTTTAATTTTGGTCCTTCATTCGCAAAGACTTCATCGAGAATTAATTTTTTTTTATCTAATCCATAATTATGTTTTGCGTTTGCTGCGGCTGAATGAACAACTTGCCAAACAGGTCCACCAGCATCATAAGGTAAAAATTCTAAAATCATTAATGCTTCTTGATAGGAACGGCCTCTAATTTGGTCCAAAACTCGTCTTATTTTATGAGGTGACATACGAATATATTTCGCTACTGCTTTAACTGATTGAGTATTTGTCATAAAATAATTATTTTTAATATTTAGTGTTAAATATATAGGTTAAACTTTTCACGAACTGATAACTTTAACGCTAACCTTTTTATCATTTTTAGTTCATTGATCTAACTTATAACTAATTAACTCTTAACAAAATCCAATCAGTATTTACCATAATGATTCTTGTTTTTTAATTGGGACTTTCGTTTTATAAAGGAGTTTAATTGTTATATAACTAAGTTGCTCAGGATTTTGAGAATTATTTGTAATAAATTTATTGTCTTTAGACGTTTCATTTATATAAATTTCATGAATCCATATATCAAAAAAATTAATAGAAAAATTGTTTTGAAGTGAAAGAACAGGTAAATACAAAATTTCTAAAAGATTATTTTTTTCAATTGGATCTGATTTTAACAAATACAAAATATCATCAATTGCATAATAAATATATTTATTACGGAAACTATTTAAAATTAATTTTGCAATTGAAGATAATTTTTTGTCATATTTTATTTGAAAAGTTTTAGACGTAATTTCATTTGATCTAGGATATTGAAGTGGTTTTCCTTCACTTCCATTATTTGACTTACGTTTTTTTGTTACTGGTATTTCTTCCTTACAGCGACATCGATTTTCATATAAAATGCGATTCATGTTAGACTTTATTTAACGTTTTGTTTTTCTATCAGATTTGATATGAGATCTAAAATTTCTTGTTGAAACAAATTCGCCTAATTTATGCCCAACTAATTGGTCTGAAATAAAAATAGGAACATGTTGCTTTCCATTATAAACTGCAATTGTAAACCCAACCATACTTGGTAATATAGTAGATGATCGAGACCACGTTGTAATTGTATCTTTTTTACCAGATTTGTTCATTTTATTAATTTTTTTTAACAAATGGTAAGCGACAAATGGACTTTTTTTTAAGGATCTTGACATTTTTAAAATCTTTTTCTTAGTTTTTTAATTACTAAATTGTTAATTAAGAACGTCTTCGAAGAATATATGCATCACTTAATTTTTTTCTTTTTCGTGTTTTCATTCCTAAAGCTGGTTTTCCCCATGGAGTTAATGGACGAGTTCGACCAATTGGTGCTCTTCCTTCCCCCCCACCATGAGGGTGATCACATGGATTCATAACCGAACCTCGAACTGTTGGTCGTTTTCCTAGCCAACGAGTCCGTCCAGCTTTACCACTTTGTACTAAAAATGAATCATTATTACTAACTTCTCCAATTGTTGCAAAGCATTCTTTTCTAATTAATCTAATTTCTTTAGAAGGTAATCTTAAAGTTACATAATCTCCTTCTTTAGCTAAAATCCTTGCTGATGTCCCACCAGCTCGAACAATTTGTCCACCTCGATGTGGGATTAATTCAATATTATGTATTGAAGTTCCTAAAGGAATTTCTTCTACTGGTAAAGTATTTCCAATATTTAATGGAGAACCTGAACCAGAAATAATAGCATCACCAACATTTAAATTTTTTGGATGCAAAATATAACGCTTTTCACCATCTATATAATTAATTAAAGCAATTCTAGCATTTCTATTTGGATCGTATTCGATTGTTGATACAATGCCTTGAATTCCATATTTATTACGTTTAAAATCAATAATTCTATAACGTCTTTTGTGACCGCCACCTCTATGACGAACTGTAATAACTCCTCGATTATTTCGACCTTTACTCCGGTGATTTTTTCGGATTAAACTTTTTTCGGGTTTAGAACTTGTAATTTCACTAAATGATGAAAGTGCTCTATTTCGTGTACCTGGTGTATATGATTTATAAAGACGAATACCCATAAACTTGATTTGGTTCTTTTTTATTTATTAATTATCTGTAAATAAATTTATTACATCGCCTTCCAATAACGTTACAATTGCTTTTTTATACTGAGGTTTCCAACCTATGTATTTGCCTACGCGTTTTTTTTTACGTGGGAGGCGACATGTGTTAATTTTTATAACTTTTACATCAAACAAATCTTCAATGGCTGATTTGATTGCAAGTTTGTCAGAATAACGATCAACAATAAAGCTATATTGATTATTCTCTAAAAGTCGTGTAGCTTTATCAGTAATAATTGGATATTTGATAATTTCTGTATTACTACGATAAAAATCTGAAGAATTAATCACAATAAATCTCCTTTATATTATCTATTGCCGATGGGGTTAATATAATTTGTTTTGCTTTTAATAAGCTAAGAGTATTTAGATTTGAAGCAGAAATTAATTCAACATCTTTAAGATTTTGTGTTGATAGTTTTAGTGGAATTGTTTTTTCTGAAACAATGACTAATACTTTTTGGTTTAAATTAACCGTACAATCTTGACAAATTTTTAAAAAATCTTTTGTCTTTGGACCACGAATCTCAGTTTCTAAATCCTTGATTATTAAAATACTATTTTTTTTGTTATATAGTAGAGTCTGCAAAGCTAATCGACGTTCTTTTTTATTTAATTTTAAGGACACTGTTTTTGGTTTTGGGCCAAAAATTACACCACCACCTTTCCATAAAGGTGAACGGTTTGATCCTGCTCTTGCACGTCCAGTACCTTTTTGTTTCCATGGTTTACGTCCACCACCTCTTACTTCGCTTCTAGTTTTTGTTGAAACGGTCCCTTGTTTTTGAGAAATTGAATGTCTTAAAAAATCTCTATGTATTAAATAATTTCCAGTTAATTCAAGAACGTTCAATTTTAATTCACAAGTAGAATTTAATGATTTCCCATTTATATCTAAGGGAGTGTATGTTATAAATTTTTGAACAGTCATACTTTGTTAATATAGTAATTTTTTGCTTTAATTCACTTTACTCTGAAGGTATAATACTCAATAAATTTCCAGGTTTTCCTGGAACTGATCCTTTTACCACTAATATATTTTCTGTTGGATTTACTTGAACAACTTTAAGTTTTTTAATTGTTGTAATTCGATTTCCTAATTGGCCTGCCATTTTTTTGCCAGGTAATACACGTCCTGGTGTTGTACCCATACCAATTGAACCAGGTGCTCTATGATTCTTCGATCCATGAGTCATTGGACCACGGGTAAAATTATAACGTTTTTGAAGTCCAGAAAAACCTTTCCCAACTGTTTTCCCTCTTATATTTACAAGTTGACCTGGTGAAAAAGAATCTACGTTCAGAATTTGACCAACGTTAAATTCATCTTTTTCAGTGATACGGAATTCTTTTAAATATTTTAAAGGTTGAATATTTGATTTTTGTAAATGACCTAGTTCTGGTTGACTTAATTTTTTACTTGAAATATTAAGATAACCAATTTGAATTGAATCATATCCATCTTTTGACTTGGTTTTTACTTGTGTTACAACACAAGGTCCAACTTTTAAAATGGTAACTGGAATAATATTACCAGATTCGTCAAAGATTTGAGTCATACCAATTTTATTTCCTAATAAACCTAGAACCACAATATTCCTCCAAAGGTAATCTATAATTATTAACTTTGCTAACTAATTTTTGAATTTTGATATGTGATGAATTAATTTAAATTAATAAATCTTTTTCCAATATTTATAAAGAATTTACTAATTTTTGTCTATATAAGTAAAATACACAATATTATTAATAAAGTCTATATCATACGGATTATTAAGTTCCTTTATTTTACTTATCACAAATTATAATCTATTACAAAGTATAAAATATAAATAAAGAGTAAAAAATGGCAAAAGTTGTAGGAATAGATTTAGGTACGACAAATTCAGTAGTAGCGGCAATTGAAGGAGGTCAACCAAGTGTAATTATTAATGCAGAAGGATTACGCACAACCCCTTCAATTGTAGCTTACACTAAAAAACAAGAATTATTAGTTGGTCAAATTGCAAAACGTCAAGCGGTTATTAACCCAGAAAATACTTTCTTTTCAGTTAAAAGATTTATTGGTTCAAAAGAAGGAGAAATTTCAACAGAATCAAAACGATTACCATATAAAGTTAGTAAAGATCAAAACGATAATATTAAAATCAAATGTCCAGCTTTAACTAAAGAATTTAGTCCCGAAGAAATTTCAGCTCAAGTTCTAAGAAAATTAATTACGGATGCAACAAATTATTTAGGTCAAGAAGTAAAACAAGCTGTTATTACTGTACCAGCATATTTTAATGATTCACAACGACAAGCAACTATGGATGCAGGAAAGATTGCAGGTGTTGAAGTCTTAAGAATTATTAATGAACCAACAGCAGCATCTTTAGCTTATGGTTTAGATAAAAAACAGAATGAAACCATTCTAGTGTTTGACTTGGGTGGTGGAACATTTGATGTTTCAATTTTAGAAGTTGGTGATGGGATTTTTGAAGTATTAGCAACTGCAGGGGATACAAACTTAGGTGGTGATGATTTTGACAAAGTTTTAGTTAACTGGTTAATTGATGATTTTAAAAAACAAGAAACAATTGATTTATCTGAGGATATTCAAGCGTTACAACGTTTAACTGAAGCTGCTGAAAAAGCAAAAATGGAACTATCAACTGTTGAAAAAACAACAATTCATTTACCATTTATTACAGCAGACAAAACAGGTCCAAAACATATTGAAAAAGAATTAACAAGAGATGTTTTTGAAAGTTTATGTGAAGATTTAATTAATCGATGCCGAATCCCAGTAGAAAAAGCATTAAATGATGCAAGACTTGAAAAAGCTGATCTTAATGAAGTAGTTTTAGTTGGTGGTTCAACTCGTATCCCAGCTATTCAAAAACTAGTTGAATCTTTAACAAACAAAAAGCCTAATCAATCTGTTAATCCAGATGAAGTAGTTGCTATTGGAGCTGCAATACAAGCTGGTATTTTAGCTGGTGAGATCAAAGATGTTCTTTTATTAGATGTGACACCATTATCATTAGGTGTAGAAACACTTGGCGGAGTTATGACAAAAATCATTGCTCGAAATACAACTATTCCGGTTAAAAAATCAGAGATGTTTTCAACCGCAGTAGATAATCAAACAAATGTAGAAATTCATATTTTACAAGGTGAAAGAGAATTAGTTACAGGTAACAAAAGTCTTGGTAACTTTAGATTAGATGGAATTCCAGCTGCTGAACGAGGTGTTCCACAAATTGAGGTTACATTTGATATTGATGTTGATGGGATTTTATCAGTAAACGCACGAGAAAAAGAAACAGGCGTTGAACAGTCAGTAACTATTCAAGGTGCATCTACCTTAAGTGAAACAGAAGTTGAAGAAATGTTATCTGAGGCTGAAAAATATGCTTCGGTAGATAAAGAAAAACGAGAAACAATCGATTTAAAAAATCAAGCGGAAACATTATGTTTTGAAGCTGAAAAAGAACTTTCACTTTTTAAAGAAAACATATCTGAAGAAAAACAACAAAATATTACAACATTAATTAACAATATTCGTCAGGATATTCAAAATAATAATGTTGATTCATTAAAATCATTAGTTGAAGATTTAAAAGTAGCTATGAAAGATATGGTTGCTTCAAAACCATTAGTTGATAATGATTCAACTACAGATCCAACTTCTAATTTAAATGATTTATAAGTTATAGAGATTATGTATAAACTTAAACGAATTTCAAAATTCGTTTAAGTTTTTGTAGTTGGACTATCCTCCACAATAATACATTCAGTTGTTAAAATCATACTCGCAATAGATGTGGCATTTTGTAAACCAGAACGAGTAACTTTAGCAGGATCAACTACTCCTTCTTTATACATATTACCAAAGGTATTTTTAGCAGCATTATATCCAATTTCGAATTCTTGTTGTTGAACTTTTTCAATAATTACTGCACCATTAATCCCTGCATTTTCCGCGATTCTTCTTAAAGGTGCTAAGATAGCACGTGAAATAATCATAGCTCCGATAAGTTCATCTTCTTTTAAATTATTTTTCGCCCATGTTATAAGATTTTCAGATAAATGAACTAAAGTTGCTCCTCCTCCAGGTACAATACCTTCTTCTACTGCAGCTCTTGTTGCATTAATGGCATCTTCTAATCGTAATTTTTTATCTTTCATTTCGGTTTCAGTTACTGCACCAACTCGAATAACAGCAATTCCACCTGACAATTTTGCAATTCGATCTTGCAATTTTTCTTTTTCATAATCTGTATCTGCAACATTCATTTGTTTCCGAAGTTGCTCACATCTACTTTGAATTTCTTTTAAAGTTTGCCCCTCTGCAACAATAGTTGTTGAGTCTTTATTAACAATAACTCGACGTGCTTGTCCTAATAAAGTCAACTGTATATTTTCTAAACTTAATCCAGCATCTTGTGTAATTACCGTTCCGTTTGTTAAAATGGCAATATCTTCTAACATTTGTTTTCTTAATTCTCCAAAGCCAGGAGCTCGAATAGCTACAACATTTATAATTCCACGTAATTTATTTAGAATTAGTGTAGCCAATGCTTCTTTTTCAACATCTTCAGCGATGATAAAAAGAGGTCGTTTTGTTTTACTAATTTGCTCTAACACTGGTAATAAATCTTGTTGTACCAATGTAATTTTTTTATCTGTTAAAAGGATATATGGATTTTCATATGAAGCTTCCATTTTCTCAGTATTTGTAATAAAATACGGTGAAATAAAACCTTTTTCTAATTTCATCCCTTCAGTAATCTCTAATTCGGTTACAATTCCTTTCCCTTCTTCTAATGAAATAACACCTTCCTTACCAACTTTGGATAAAGCATCAGCTATTAGTGAACCGATTTGGTCATCATTTCCCGCAGAAATTGAAGCTACTTGTTGAATTGCTTCAATGTCTTCAACAGGTTGAGCAAATTCATTTATTTCAGTTACTAAATACTGTGCTGCTTTTTCCATTCCTAATTTAATTGAAATTGGATTTGCCCCTGCTGCAACGTTTTTTAATCCTTCTTTTACCATTGCATAAGCTAAAACAGTAGCTGTTGTTGTTCCATCCCCTGCAACATCATTAGTTTTTGAAGCAGCTTGACGTATTAATGATACCCCTGTATTTTCTATATGATCTTTTAAATTAATTTCTTTAGCAATGGTTACTCCATCATTTACAATTTGAGGGGATCCGTAAGATTTTCCTAAAACAACATTTCTACCTTTTGGTCCCAATGTAACTGAAACAGCCTCTACCATTATCTCCATTCCACGCTCAAGTGCACGTCTAGCATTATCTTGGTATAAAATCTTTTTTGCCATAGTTTTAGATAAATTCTTTTTATGATTTAAAATTAAATATGATTAAGCGATTACTCTAATTTAATTCTTATTAATTTTGCAAGTTTAAAATCAAATTATTTAAAAAAAACTTTACTAAAACCTGACTATTATAGTAATATTAGTATTATTAATTATATTTTGGGCTTGTAGCTCAGTGGACTAGAGCACGTGGCTACGAACTACGGTGTCAGGGGTTCGAATCCCTTCTTGCCCAATAATTTTAATTTTTTCTTACTATTTTAACCAATTAGGTTAAAAGTTTGGGGTGTCGCCAAGCGGTAAGGCTGCGGACTTTGACTCCGCCATTCGTAGGTTCGAATCCTGCCACCCCAGTTATAGAAAATAAATTCAAGTAATAATTTTGTTTTTAATTTATTTACGACGAATTTACATAACATACATAATTAAAGTAAAATAGAATTATTATAATTTATTAATTTTGACCAAGGATAAAAATTATGGAAGCTAAAATTCAATTTATAAAGGGTCTCGATGAAAAAGTATTACCAGATGTTCGTTTAACTCGATCACGTGATGGTAGCACAGGAACAGCAACTTTTCGATTCAAAAACCCTAATATATTAGATAAAAATACTGCCAAAGAAGGTGAAATAACAGGAATGTATCTAATTGATGAAGAAGGAACTTTAGAAACACGTGATGTAAATGCGAGATTTGTCAACGGAAAACCCGAAGCAATCGAATCAATTTACATCATGAAAAGTCCAGAAGCTTGGGACCGATTTATGAGATTTATGGAAAGATACGGGGAAACAAATGGTTTAGTTTTTACTAAAGCTAGCTAAGTAAAAAACTTACAATAATTCAAAAATGCAAATATCATTAAAATGGGTTAACGAATTAGTTAATATCGAAACTGTTAATTTAAATTATTTAATTGAAAAGTTAACGCTTGGGGGTTTTGAAGTTGAAGACATCGTAGAACTTAAAATCAAGAATCAAAAAGTAACAGCATTAGAGATTTCAGCAACTGCAAATCGTTCTGATAGTTTATCCATTCAAGGGATTTCAAAGGAAATCGCTGCTTTATTAAATAAACCTTATAAGATTCAAAAAGGTTTAACTTCAAATTTAGATTGGGAAAAAAAGATTGATAATTTATCTTTCTTACCCACTGCTGCAAAACAAAAAGATTGTTCAACTTTTATAACAGTAAGTCTTGAAAATATAATTAATATTAAAACTCCAGAATGGTTAATTCAAAAACTAATAGGTTCTGGAATTACTATCAAAAATAATCTATTAGATTTTCAAAGTTATATTTTATTAGAAACAGGCTATCCTTTCGAATTTTATGATTTGGATAAAATTTATTCGAAATTGGGCACTTCTGAATTTGATCTAAATATTCAAGAAGGTAATAATAATGAGAACTTTTTGGCAAGCAATGATTTAAATTATACGATAGATAAGTCTATTTCAATTATTAAAGCTAATGATTTGCCTATAAGTATAGCAGGAATAATTACAAATAAAGATGTTTCTTATTCAAACACAACCAAATCTTTGTTAATTGAAGGAAGTATTTTTAATTCAACAAAAATTCGACAACAGTCTAGGATTTTAGGTTTAAGAACAGATCGATCAGCAAGATATGAAAAATCTTTAAAAAATACATCAATATTAGAAGCATTATATCGTTTAATTTCTTTGATTAGAATCTCAAACCCAAATTTAATTTGCAAACTTCATACAATTAATCAAACTTCACAACAGATTTCAAAACCTATTCTTTTGGAATATCAAACAATTAATGAAATTTTAGGGCCTGTTAAACAATATACAAAAAACAACCTCTTATATGTTACACCTGAAATGGTTACAAATTATTTAAATCGTTTACAATTTAAATATACTTATGATGATTTAAAAAGAATTTGGGAAGTCGAAATTCCTTATTTACGAAGTGATGATATTACACGTGAAATTGATTTAATTGAAGAAATTGGGAGATTACACGGGTTTAATAATTTTTTAACAAGACTCCCAAGTATTAAAACTATTGGTAGTGAAGATTATAGTTATAGAACACGGAAAAAAATAACATCTTGTTTTTTAAATTTAGGTTTTAATGAATTAATTCACTATTCACTAGTTAATGAAAAAACATTTTTAACTAATGAAATTCAATTAATAAATCCTTTATTAACAGATTGTTCTAATTTACGATCAAGTTTATTACCGAGTTTAATTCAAACTGTACAAGATAATTTAAAACAAGGAAACCTTCCTTTAGAAGGTTTTGAATATGGACATGTATTTTCAGGTAACATTTCAACAAATATTCAAGAAAAAGAATATATTGCTGGTATATTTGGTGGTTTAACACCAAAATTAAATTGGGATGATTCACCAAAACCATTAAGTTGGTTTGAAGCAAAGGGGAAAATTGAGCAACTCTTTAACCAATTAAATTTATTAATATATTGGAGATTTTTTTCTTCTTCAAACTATGAAAAAATATTTCATCCATATCGTACCGCAGAGTTATATTTTTCTAATAAAGAGAAATTGGGTATTTTTGGTCAAATTCATCCAATTTTAGCAAAAAAATTAAATATTTCTGCTGACCTTTATTTGTTTGAATTTGATTTTGAATCAATTCAAAATCAAATGCAAACAAATAAATTATCAATCTACCAAGAATATTCATCATATCCAAAAATAGTAAAAGATTTATCCTTTATTATTGAGCAAAGAATTTCTTTTGAAACAGTTCAAAAAGTCTTAATTTGCAATGGGAGTAAATTTTTGACTCAAGTAAATTTATTAGATGAATATAAAGGAAAATCTATACCTGATAAACACATAAGCATATGTTTACAATTAGTGTTTCAGTCTCCTCAAAGAACATTACAGAATAAGGAAGTCGAAAATATTATTACCTCTCTTAAATTATTATTAACTGATAGGTTTAATGCTAAAATTAGAGCCTAGATTGTTGGAGGAGTATATTTTTAGAAATAGAATTATCCTCCTCCAACAATAGTTACAATTTCAATTCGATCATTATTATTAATAAAAGTTTTGTGCCATTTTTTTTTATTACAAATAAAATTATTATATTCTAACACAAGAAGAGAATCATTATAGTTAAAGTAATTAACTAAATCAAAAATACTTATATTAAATTCTGTAAAATATTCTTGTCCATTTAGAAAAAATTTTTTAGTTTGAGTCATAATTATAAATTTAAAAATTTGTATTAAATAAGCTAGACGCAAAGTCCTATTTATTGATAAAATGTATAATAAGATAGTTTGGCGGGTGTAGCCAAGTGGTTAAGGCAGTGGGTTGTGGTTCCACCATTCGCCGGTTCAAGTCCGGTCACTCGCCCTCATAACAAAATTTTTAAATTAGCTTTAATAAAACTTTATCAAATTATTTACAAACTATTTTTATGTCACGTTATAGAGGACCTAAATTAAAAATTAGTCGACGATTAGGGCCATTACCTGGCTTAACAGCAAAAAAATCAAATAAAATTAATCGTCCCGGAAAAGACGGAAATGCTGGTGCGGATACTGGTAAAAAATTAACTGAATACGGTGTTCGTCTTGAAGAAAAACAAAAATTAAAATTCAATTATGGATTAACAGAAAGTCAATTATATCAGTACGTTAAAGAAGCTCGCCGAAGAAAAGGTGTTACTGGTTTAATTTTACTTCAATTATTAGAAATGCGTTTAGATACAATTTGTTTTAACTTGGGGTTTGGAAAAACTATTGCTCATGCTCGTCAATTAGTAAACCATGGTCATATTACTGTTAATAAAAAAGTAGTTAACATTCCAAGTTTTCAATGTCGGTTAAATGATATAATTAGCGTTAAAGATAAAAATGTATCAAAAAACTTAGTTGAAACCAATATTAAAAGTAATCAAGTTAATGAAATGCCAGCTCATTTAGAATTTAATAATTCAAAAATGGAAGCTAAAGTGTTGGATTATTGTGATAGAAATGATATTCAATTACAACTTGATGAGTTACTTGTGATTGAGTATTATTCACGACGTTAATAAAATTAGTTTTAATTATTATTTAATTAAAAATTACCTACTATAATATTATATTTAATTCTATGTTAAAATTAAGATTAAAACGAACAGGAAGAAAAAGCTCACCATCATATAGATTAGTTATAATGGAGAACACTTCTAGAAGAGATGGAAGACCAATTGATGAGGTTGGATATTACAATCCAATCACAAAGCAGTCGAAATTTGATTCAGATAAAATCAAAAAATGGTTAAATTATGGTGTTAAACCTACAGAAACTGTGTCAAATTTATTAAAGAAAGCTCAGATTATCTAACTAACAGTGAAAACAATTTTGTTTTCACTGTTAGTTAGATAATTTAAATATAGACGATAATATAAAGTAAATATTATTTATAATAATATATAAATTTATTTATATTAATAGTATCTATGTCACACTTCACACATATTAAAACTCGTTTTCAGAATTTATTCTATTTAGAAAAAGCTTTAAATAGATTAAATATCGTACATAATCAACAAGAAGAAATTCGTACTAATTCAAATTTAGATTCAGAAGATGTTAACCTAGTAATCCCTCAATCAAACGGTTATGATATTAAATTCTGTTGGAATGGACAAGAATATGAATTAGTTGTTGATATGAGTTTTTGGGAACAGCCTTACCCAATTGAGAGCTTTATTGATAAAATTGCACAACAATATGCTGGCGAAGTAATTATTGGTGAAAGCCAAAAAATTGGTTTCCAACCAATTAAATATCAGCAAAATTCTGATGGATCAAATACATTAATTTTAGAGCGTTGGAATGTTGAAACAATCTAATTAATTTTTGAATAAAATGTTATAAATTTATAACATTTTATTTAAAAATATTATCTAAAATACCTAATTCGATTATTTTCAATGTTATAATTTAATAATTTTATATTGACTCCAACTCAACTCTTTTTTAGAGAGAATTTCAATATATAAGAAGATTATGTTTATTTTAGCACGACCTATCCTTGTCCAATGTTAAAGTTCTAATTTTTTAAACTTCGTTTACGGGTAAAGTACACGTTTCAATTTATCTATATCAATCCATCATTCTACAAAAAGAGTTTTAACATGAATTAGACTAAATGGTAACAATTATGATATTCATAAAGTTAAAGTAAGTTACATTTTATTACCTGGAAAACTATTGTTATAACTTACTGATTTGACTTAGTGGTGAACTTGCACTAGCATAATATTTTTTTTCCATCCGACCTGATAAATAAGCTAATCTACCTGATTTAACGCCTAAATTCATCGCCAAAGACATTTGAGCAGGGTTTTTGGATTGAGCAACAGCAGTATTTAATAAAACACCATCAGCCCCCATTTCCATTGCAAGACTTGCTTCACTCGGTGTTCCAATACCCGCATCAATAATGACAGGGATATTAGCATTTTCAATAATAATCTGAATATTTGTTAAATTATTTATACCCTGTCCTGACCCAATAGGCGATCCAAGAGGCATTACCGTAGCACAACCTAAATCTTCTAAATGCAATGCTAACATTGGATCAGCGTTTATATAAGGTAATACAATAAAACCTTTTTTAACAAGAAACTCTGCCGCTTTTAATGTTCCTATTGGATCAGGTAACAGGTATTTTGGATCAGAAATTACTTCTAATTTAACAAAGAAATTATCTTCTTGACCGATTTGACAAGCTAACTCATGACCTAAAAATGCCATTCTAATGGCTTCTTCAGCAGTTTGTGAACCAGCTGTGTTTGGTAATAACCAAAGTTTTTTCCAATCTAAACTATTTAAAAAACTTGTGCTATCATTCTTCAAATCGGTAGGTAATCTTCTAATCGCAACTGTTACTATTTCACATTCACTATTTTTAATACTATCAATTGCATCAGTTATGGTTTTATATTTCCCAGTTCCGAGCATTAACCTTGAGTTAAAAGATTTGTTTCCAATTTTTAATTTATCAAAAGTTTTTTCCATTTATCTTTGTTTTATAAATACTCCCCAGGTAGGACTTGAACCTACGGCCAATCGGTTAACAGCCGATTGCTCTACCACTGAGCTACTGAGGATATAATAACTAGCAACATGTTATCATAGCTTTTCTTGAATTGCAAATAATTTTATTAAAATATTTGAAAGTTTATTAGTAAATTATGGTTGTTTATTAAAAACTAAAAATCTTAAAACATTGGAATCCATCTTTAAAGTATTTGAAAAATTATTAATATATTTTGGCATACTTGAAAAGTTTAATTGAATATAATTCCCTTTAATTCGTCTATTAATTGAATAAGCTAAGTTGTGTTTGCCTCTAGAAATAACTGAAATATCAGAAACGTTAAACTTCCTTAAACTTTTTGCATAATTAAATACCCATGTTTTTAACTCACTCTCATTAAATTCTTCTGTTAGAAGAACCATTATTTCATATTTTTTTAGTACTGACATAATATTTTAATTTCTTCAAAAGTAAGACTATACTACTTTGAACTAGAAATTAATGTCAATTGTAATTTTTATAATTTAAAATTTTTATAGGAAAGTATTTCTTCGTTTTTATTAAGTAAACTGTTTTTTTAAATAGAAATTAAAAATTATTTGTAATTGGTTATATATAGAAATTTAATTAAAAAAAAATCTAAATGATAAAAAAGTGCTTATTTTTTCTAAACTTTTAAAAAATTAAAAGTTTAGAAAAGTTAAAAATTAGCCGTTAACAGCTGGAGCTGTTAAAGCAACTGGTAATACTTCACCTGAAGCTAAATCTAATGGGAAGTTGTGCGCGTTACGTTCGTGCATTACTTCCATACCTAAAT
>JAAUYF010003163.1_pt1 | contig 32889 bp, 54 predicted proteins | sample 7278051 | NCBI WGS metagenome assembly JAAUYF01 (sample SAMN14350202, study PRJNA611818) | marine sediment metagenome | isolation source: surface marine sediment (0.6m) | place: French Polynesia: Moorea | collected 2018-08 | reverse complement strand
TACATATTCTGTAGAGGCTTTTCGGAATGAAGATGAAAGTATTGAGATGGATACTTTCAACAAGCCGCCGATATTCAAGACTGCGGCCTCGCGGGAAAGGAGTGATTGATGAGATATCTATTAATGCTTGTTGGTTTACTTGTGCTCTTTGGCGCAACCATGCTGCAAGTTCCGGGCATGCTTTCAGGCAAACCAATGTCTATCGTAGCAGGACTGTTCTGTGCGGCGACCTTTGGCTGGTTGCTTGCGCTAACAATGGTCATGGTCAGAGAGCGGAAATTTGGATGAAGTAGAGGGTAATGCAATTCCTCGATCAACAAGCACTGGAAGAGCTGACAGGTCGAAAACGACCATCGGCTCAGCTTAAATGGCTGCAAGAAGAGGCCCATATTCCAGCGATATTGCGGGCCGATGGCACTGTCCTAGTGCTTTGGTCTGCCGTTGAGGCTAAACTAGGTGTGAGCCAGGCACAACAGAAGCGCCGTATAGAACCGGATTGGGACGCCCTAAATGCCCCCAAAGAAGCGCAACGCTGAGAACCGCCCCCTCCCGACCCGTTGGCGGTATTACCATGGCGCCTATTATTACCGTGTCCCACCCGGGCTCAAGCATCGATGGGACGGCAAGACGCAGTTTAGGCTCGGGTCTACACTTGCGGAAGCCCACCGAACATGGGCCGAACGGGTCGAAGAACCCGGAGACATCAAGACCATGGGCCAGCTCTTAGACCGCTACGCCCGGGATGTCGTCCCTACGAAGGCCCCAGCGACCCAGAAGGGTAACATTGACGCCCTGCGGCACCTGCGTGCCGTATTTGCGCACATGGCTATCGGGGACTTCCGGCCCGTCCACGCCTACCAGTACCGGGATAAACGGGGCACGACGGCGCCTACGGCCGCCAACCGTGAGCTCGAAGTCTTGAGCCACGCCTTCACTAAGGCGATCGAGTGGGGCCTGCGCGAGGATCACCCCATGATCGAGGGAAAGTTCCGCAAACTGCCCACACCGCCCCGCACCCGCTACGTGGAAGACTGGGAGATTGTCGAGGCCCTGAAGTTGCCGGCGCGACGGAAAAGGGGCAGCGTCCGGATGTGCCAGGCCTATATCAAGGTAAAGCTGGTCAGCGGGAAGCGCAGATCCGAGATGCTGCGGCTCAAGGTCGCCGACATCGGCCAGGACACGGTGCGCTGGACCCTGAGCAAAACAGTCAAGAAAACGGGTCAGAAGTACCAGGACATGGATTTGTCGGACGAGCTGCGAGAGGCCCTGCAGGAGGCGATTTCAGCCCGCCCCGTGGACATTGGGCCGTATGTGTTCTGCAACCGCCGCGGCGAGTCCTACCTGAAGCCAGACGGGTCAGCCCATGGGTTTGGGAGCATCTGGGGCCGGTTCATGGGCCGGCTGCTTAAGGAAACGAAGATCACCGAACAATTCACCGAGCACGACCTGCGGGCCAAGTGCGGATCGGATGCGGAGAGCGTGGAGCGGGCGCGGGAGATCCTGGCCCATGCCAGCGAAGCGACGACGAAGCGGATTTACCGGCGGAAGCCTGACAGAGTGAGGCCGTTACGATGAAGATTATCAAGCCCGAGGTTATAGCGGAAGTTCCTGACGGGAATCGCTGCGTATCTTGGAGCCCACAAGAGAGCAGAGAGGGAAAAGATTTTAAATGTACTTTTTTCCGTGATGATAGCAAAACCATAAGCGCTAGGGAGGCCCAGCAAAGCGGGCTTGGGTATAGCGGCGGGACCATCTCATTTTTTCGTTGCGCCCTATTTGACGTAGGGTTGACGCAATACGAATACGGGCACGGTGTATGCAAAGCTGCGCAATGCCTAGAGGCAAAACGACCTAAGTGACAATCTATGGCACACCTACCAATCTATGGCACAAGCATCAAATATGATGTGCGTTTCACCCTATAAAATGGCGCGCCCGGAAGGACTCGAACCTCCGACCGCCTGGTTCGTAGCCAGGTAGGCGATATATAATAAGTATCTGAAAATCAAGCTGTTTTTATGGCAAGTTGTGCCATTCATTCCCCCGTATTTGCCAGTTAAGGCCCTGATTTTGCTAGTTATTCCCAGATTCAATGGCACAACCGCTCGTCGGTCAGGGCTTGCATTTCTTACTTATAGGTATATACTATAGGTAAGAGATCAGGAGTAAATGGACAACCTAAGGAGGGTTACATCATGACAACTCAATTAGCTATGTCGATTTTAGTCGCATGCCTTTATGCGCCTATTTTGGTAATTGCTCTAATGGGCGTTGTGGGACCATACCTCATCCCGGCATGCTGTGATTGCGCATATGATGAGGCATTTTATGCATAAGCCAGAACGTGAGGGCCGATTTATGGCCGATGAAATAGCCATATTACCAACCTATACCTGCCTGCGCTGTGCCCATTCGTGGGTGCCGCGCAGGCCCGATAAACCAAGGATCTGCCCCAAATGCAAATCCCCATATTGGGACAGGCCGAGGAATGTCAAGAAATGAAAATATACGCTTTATTAGCTATTCCCTTCCTCGCCAATTGTGCTACTGTGCCCAAGGCGATCAGCGTTGATGACTATTGCAATGCAGTGGCCCTGGAAACAGAGTTCTACGCACAACAAAGGAGTAGGCTCACTATATTAGACCTTCATTATAGAATCGAGGCCGGCCTATCCCGGTACCCCGAGAAGGAACGGGACAAGATGCGGGACATGGTAGAGTTTGCCTACAAGCACTTTGGCACACCGCAAGAAGTGGGCCAGGGCGCAAAAGAGAAATGCCTCAAGGAGCGTGCCGACGGCACATGGTATAGCTAATGACCGACAAAATCACCGAAGCCGAAGCGAAAACCAAGGTATGCCCCTGGATGCTGCTGATACGCCACATGGCTAAAGAAGATATAAGCCCCAACTGCATGGGCTCGATATGTAATATGTGGAAGTGGGAGAATCCATGGACTACTGGGGAAGAGGAAAAGGGCGACTGTGCTTTAAAAGTCGGGTGGCCCTAGTCGATGATAAGGAGGGGACGTGGACAAGAAAACAGCGATGGCCGATACGATTAAAGAGCTATGGGTATATATTCGAGTCAGGCGCAAATTGCACTTAGTACCTGCATTAATCGCATTAGTCAGTATCTGGGCCTTGATGTAAGGGCGCCACTGTATATGCGATTACTCGGAGAAAGGATCGTGATCGACGACGAGGGAGCGCATCTCGTCTTTTATCGATTCATGGGAGGGCCGCTTAGGATCGATCACAAGGAAACCACGATAACGAGACAGGTCAGGGCACGGCGCCGTTGAGGGTGTGGGTTCCTACACCTCCCTAGCGCCACACCTTCGATCAGGGAAAGGCGCCGTGTCCACCTATTTCTTTTTGTGCCGTGAATACATCCAGCCAGGGAATGCAGCGAACATTGCGCCTATGCCTGCTTGCCCCGCTGGCCCCATCTCATAGAGCTGTCTTAAAACCTCGGGATGGGTCAATCCATAGAAAAACAGGTAAGCCGAAACAAGGGGGCGCCACAGGGAATTGAGCGCGTAGAGAAATTTGACGGCCGCGTCAATCCACGGCACTGTTTTCTGGGTCAGAATCGTGACGTTGAGCTGGTTCTGGGCCTCGAATATTTTATAGGTTATTTCATTGCGTTTGTCCTTGTCTTCAACGACTTGATCGACAATGCCTAGCACTCCCTTGAAAATACCTCCAACGGTATCAAGCAAAGGGATATTCATATCAGCCTCGCAATTCAAAGTGCGGCAAGTCGTGGAAATTCTGATCCTTCCACTGCATATCCCCGTTCCAGTCCGCGCCTACTCTGATATCGATGCCCATTTTATGGGCAATGCCGCGGACAACGCCGACGAACATATAGAAACGATGCATATCGTCCCAATCAATTGGGAAGGGCGCAACATCGACCGCCATGGAGGGGGATTTATTGTGCTTGCTATTGGGCCACCTGACCTTTGACTTTCCCTCATCAAAAGCCATGTCCTGATCAGTCTTTGGCCGATGACCGCATAGGATCGTGCAATCCGTATATTTAATGACCTCGTTGAAGAGGTCCTGCAGGCGGGGATCGCAAGTATCGAGATTATTTAAAGAGCGCTTCGAGAAACTAGGCATAAATCACCTCAATTTGTGACTTACAGGTATTCTCATGCGCTCCTTGTTGACTCGAGGCGTGTAGAAGTCCTCCATTATTTTGTCAATTTGTTTCTTTAGTTCCGTCTGGTTCTCCTTGATGTGCTCGATGTCTTTCCCCATGATAAGGTTGTTGCCGTATAAGAATACACCGCCGGCAACGACTGCCTCTAATAGCCTGGTCCCTAAGACACGAACCCATGGGGGCGTAATACCTTGTTTGTCTGTCATAAGAGATACCTGTGTTCATGTTACCCTCTTATGTTATTTTTTCCTGTTAGCGATTCATTCACCACACAATGGCGTCAAGTTCCGCCTTGGCCTGATCATACGTTTTACCCGTCGAATCCACTGCACGGATCTGCGCGAATAATCCGCTCTTTTTTCCAATATAGGTCTGCTTCAATGCGAGACCATCTAACATTACCTGCCTCATCTGTGCCGCGGTATGGAGCCGCCTGGCCTCTGTGCGTGTCGCGACCTCTGTACACGTATAGACAACGTCCACATTAGCCGCGGCGGCCGCGACGAGATCAAGCTGCCCTTCAACGTTTTGCTTCCCACCATTCATTGGGTAATGATGGGGTGTGCCTAACGCAGAGGACTGGATACCTCTTAGTACAGCATCTTGAAAGGCTAGATTGATTTCTCGCGCCTTACTCGCTTTATCGGCGTCAATGTAGAAGGCGACTACCTCCGGGTCCGTCTCCCTTAGAAGTTCCTCCGCCTTCCCCGGTTGTGGAGATCCATAGAGCCCTATGACCTTAAGCGTTCCGTCTCGTTCCACATACGGCATGGCTAGTCCCTCGTTCCAATCAAGTCAGTGTATCCGATGCACCCTATTCTGAGCGTGAAAGTTCCGCTGTCTGTCCTGGCAATAAATTGACTATTCGTATCCGTCTCCACATCGACCTGACTAATAAAAGAACCAGCACTATCAAAATCGGCATGGGCGGAGTAAAGCGGCATAGCCGATGTGCTACCCGCAATACTTGTCGCATTAGGCGATCGGAGGTATATACCGGATTCGCCGGCGCCGGTTCGTTCCAAGGCAACGTGTAAGTGGGCCAATGCGACAACACCCAAAGGCACCTGCGTTGTGACCGTATTGTCCGTCGCGTTAGGTACGGCAGCGTTATAGGTCTGTATCGGTGTTTTCCAGATCCATTTAAAGCCGTTGCGGATAAAGCCGATAATGTTAGACGATGAATCGGTTAATACGCTGCCGATGCGGCGATACGCCGTATAGCCCGTTGGAATATTGGCGGCAGTGAGGGATGTATCAAAGCCGGCATCAATGGAGCCGTCGGAATCCTTGCGAATCAAATGTACGTGGTACCACGTATCGGCCTGGACAACGCCAGCAGGCATAAACCCGCCCTGATTTGTGCCGGCGGCCCATGTCGCATCAATCTGTTTTGTCAGCGCTGAGGTCAGTTTAAGGATCTTAGCATTGGCGGAATCCGCACACTCCCCAACGGGGATATCAATGTCGTGATCGGCATCGGTACCATTGGTAAAGACAAGGCCCGCCAAATGACCCCTTGGTACCCATCCGGTCGTGGTAGACCCACCTGCGGCGGCCACCATGGCCTGGCCATCATCCAACAAAGTGCCGTTGGCCTTAACATTGCCTGTGAAATCAGGATTACCAGAGAATGTCGGATTACCGGAATGCGTATCATTGCCGGAAAATGTGTTATTGGCGGTAAAGGTAATCGCGGAAGTGGGGGAGAGCATATTAAAAGCTCTCCAAGCCGTTCCAGTACAGGCAATGATGCAGCTATGACCGGAGGCAAGAACGAAGGTAGCGGCACCATTGATGAGTTCGCTCCCATCGGGGTCTATCGTGACATTACCTGAAGTATTATTTTCAACGACATTCGTGAACCCTTCGGTAGCTGTCGCGACAGCTAATAGATCAAAGTCAACACCGCCGGCGCCTGTGAATAAAATGACTTTACCGTCATCATCTCCGACCTGCGCATAAGTGACGGATTGTGAATTGACACCGACCACGATGCCCTTGTTATCGGACTGTGTCAGATCGTCAATGGTCCACACCGCGCCGGTATCGGAATCAGCGGCGGCCTGTGTAGGATAGAGGGCGAGCTTATAGGATCGGTCAATGTGGGGAATGACAACATTGCCGGAGACCTCGGGGAAACCGTTTGCATTAAGCGCGATGCTGCTTACCTGGGTTCCGCCCGTTGAGTCCGTGGCGAAATTGGTATTCGTACTTGTCCCCGCCTCATAGGCTTTCAGGACATATCCAGAAGCGGGATCGCCGTTACCATCCTCATATTGCGGAACGGTAAGCGCAATAGGTAGCCAAGCCATGATTTCCCTCGTAAAATTGCACAAAAATCCCGCATTGCGGGATTCGTTCAAACGCGTTATATTGCGCGGGTGGACCGGACCCTAAAGATCCTGGCTGCTGCTTTCTTTCTAGCCCTTCTCTATGCCGCTTATTTCCTGAGCGGCATCTATGGCCCTTTATTGGTTGTATTGATCATTTCCGCCATATCCATTCTCCGGCGATTTCCCAGCGTTTACACGGCCTTCTCCGTGCTGTTCGTGGCCGGAATCATGCTATTTCTGGTTATTGGATATACCGAGCTCACCACCAAGCAATGGGTCATTCTCGCCATGATTTATGGCGCACTCCTGGTCACGGAAGTGTCAGTCAGAGCCAGAAAATGGGTGCAGGACCGCCGCAGAATGCGTGTCATGCATTCAAATGCAGGCCCACATACCCAAGGGCACAAAGGTCCCTATTCGCCGTCGAAGACGTTCTGGAACTGAGCCCGGGTTGCCCCCGTGGTCGCTCCCACAATGTTGGGATTGGCCTGTATCACCGGGCTAAAGGGCCTGACCGACTGCGCGGCCTTTGATCCACTGGTAAAGCCCCTCGCGACCTCTACGCCCCTTGAGGTGACCATGAGCGTGGGATCGCCGGTAAATAGTCCAATACGCCCCAACAAATCCCTGACCGTTTTAGTCAGGACCTGAGCTGTTCCCGAGACATTTTCGCGAGACCGCACAAGATCAGGTTGGGTGCGCTTCACTTGTTGCGCGAAACGGCGAAACAGTGACATCTCGTCCTTAGAGAATAGTTGCCGCATCAATTCTGGGTTCTTCTCCATCGCCTCATCGATGGCCTTTAATGTATTCTGCCCGCTGATGATTTTCTTATTGTTAACCGTATTGGTCTTGATCAATTTCTTGAAAGCGGCTTGTCTAATCGCGCCCCATTCAGGAGAGTCCGGGCCAAGGATCGCTTTGAACCTCTGCGCCATCTTCGCGCCAGAACCTTTGTTGAAATTGCCCGCGCCAAAAACCGCATTGACGATTTCAACATCCGTCGGATTGTCCGCGATGATTTTCTCAATAAATTTCCCTTCGGGGTCCGGCAATAACCTGCCGCCCCTTGTCCTTTGTGGTTGTTCCCTAAACTTCTTCGCATATTCCCGAAAGATTGAGCGGGCCGACTTCAATGCATTCAATGAGCCCTCATCACCCGTAAATAGAGCTTTCTTCACCGCATCATCAAGGAAATCATCGTAGGCCTGCCTCATAGCGATGATGTTGCGCTTGTCGGCCGGGTTGGCTGCAGCCTGCTCAAAGGCATTAATCGCCCTCCTAACCTCCTCGAGCTTTCTGATATGCACGGGACGCAGGCCCTTACCTTGGCTCAGAACCTTATCAATACCGTCCAGCTTTCTCGTAAGAGAGCGTGTGGCTGGTGCCAGCGTTTCATCTGTGACGAACTCTAGGCCTTCAATTGCTTGTTTCGTGGCGGAAACCAGCTTTTTAAACGCTTTCGGCTTTAACGCAGCATCACCTACTTCCCCAAAGGCCTCATCAACAGCGCCCTTTGCTGCCCTTTCAGCCGCCTGCACACCCTCTCTAACAACCCCGCCGGCTTGAACCACGCCTTCTATCGGTTGCCTGCCCCCGGCTAGACGGGTCTCGATCCCGGTCCTGGCGGCCTGAGCGGCTTGTTGCTGTTCAGCCTCAAACCCGGTCATGATACGCTGGGCCTTATCGCCTTGTATCCCCGCGCGCGCGCGATCCTCAAAGGACAGTTGGGGTTGATCCAGTGAGCGCTGGCCCTTGGTTAGGCCAATGCCGAACTCTCTTTCGCCCTGAGACAATAATGCATCGTCGAGGCTTGTGGCCTCATCGACCTGTTTTAAAATGTCGTCAATGACGTCATCGGTAATATCGTCGGCGTTAAGGCCCAATTTAACGGCATGTTCCTTGACAGTAGAGCGGATCTCATCATCGATGCCCTGCCCACCACGCCTTAAGAGTCTCCACTTGGCACGTAGTACGGGCAGAAGTGGTGCCAGGCGTTGAATCAGGGCCTGCGCCCCGGCCCCTCCCAATGTGGCCAAGGTGACATCACCTAACCGGATATTGCCAACTGAAACGTCTTCCTCCCTGCCCGCGGCCTGTGCGGCGACATCGAGTCCGGCCTGTGTGACGCCGGATGCTGCGCCGACCCTTGCCATATTGGCGCGGATCGTGCCCCCCACCTTCGCCGCTCTACCTGCGGGAGTGAAGGCCGCCATTAATCCGGCCGTTTGTATAACGTCCCTCCCAGAAACACCGGGTTGATTCAATACCCCCCTGCCACCACCGATCGGGGTCGCATCCACAATGATGTTACCCTTCTCGTCTCGCTCAAAGGTGAGTTCGGGAAAGTTGCGCTTCAATACTTTGGCCTGGTCTTCAGGGCTGAAGGTAAAGAGCATGCCTAATGCGGTCTTGAACGTATCCCCGGGGCGGGTCACGGCAAATTTCGCGGGCACGTCAAATTCGGGTAAGGCTTGAGTCTCTTTCGTCTCCCTGTCTTTACCCGTGAAGAAGTCCGCCACTGACTGAAAAAAGCCGGTTTCCCTTTCCTGGACTGTTGGCAAGACTTGGGGATCTGCCTGCTCATCCGCTAAAGGATCAAAGGCGCGACTTGCCGGCTGGGCCTCGAGGAAGCTCATGTCCAGGGTATCGGACTGCTTGACCCCTTTGTCCTTTCCGTTGTCAATCTGGACAAAGGACAGATCTAAGCCCTCAGTCGCGCTTGCCATTAATTGAGCTCCCGCCAGGCATTAATCGCCTGTTGATCCGTGGCGTTCGGGTTTCGCTCAATCAACTTTGCCTTGAATTCATGAAAGAACATTGGTAGTCCTGTTTCAGGATTTCTCACATTGTCGGACAATAGGGGCGCTTCCCGCTTGAACTTCGACCATGCCCGATCGACACCTTTTAGGGATTCGTTGTCCTCGAGGAACCTTTCGTAAAAATCGCGCATTTCCATGCGGCGGAAATTAATCGCTTTAAGTGAATTGAGGTTAAACTGATTGGCGAGGGCCTCATTGCGGATACTGGGAAGTGTCTTTGCGATGCGCTCCTGATCCTTGTCGGTTTGCGGGCCTTTCTGAGTGGACATGACATCGAGAACCAGCTTACCGGAAACTGCGTTGAAGGCCTGAATATTCGCGGGGTCTACGCCCAATAATTCACTCCCATTGACCCCGAAAGCATTGAAGACGCGAGCCATTTCGCCCTTGGCTGCTTCACCGAAGCCTGTCCTTACATCAATGTTTTCCAATTGCTGAAGGCCTAAGTTATGTTCCTCGGCCTGTACCGCCCTTTCCTGGATCTGGCCAAATTTCGAGGCACGAAGTTTGGCGAGCTCTTCCTGTTCCTTGGCTACGCCCTTGGTATCGACATTGACCTGTGTCGCGCCGGCCGTTCTAAGCCTGCGCTGCTGCGCCTCTTCTTCAGGGCTCAAGAGCTTGGTCTTTGTAATGCCAAGTTTATTGCCTAATTCAACCGCTTGATTCGTGATCTGTAGTGCTTGTCCTGGATCTCGATCAAGGATTTGGATCATTTCGTCGGTATCGCTCGAATCAATACCAGCCTCGACCAAATTTTGTCTACGTCGCTGTAAGAAGCCACGCGCACCCTCAAGGTTATTGGTGTCAAGGAATGGTTTGAGCTGATTGGCGCCGACGACGACAGACTTTAAGCGAGCCTCTTCCCTTGATTGGCCGGCTTGTTGACGCGCGACGTCACGTCGCAACTGCCTGTCTTTTCTGGTCTGCGCGGCTTCAGCGATTTGAATCAACCCACTCCCGATATCGGGGGTCCTGACTCTTAGTGGTATACTGGGATCGATTGCCATAGGACACCATAGTCAATGTGTTTGAGTCCATCAATTTCGATAACCGCATCGGGCCTCACCTTTTCAACGTCTTGGGCCATTAATCCAGTGCGGATCTCGTCATCGCCTCGATAGCGGAAGTGATACAATGGGAATCCCCGTACCGTGCCGATGCGTTCAATACTTTCCTTGGCTCTAATGTCAGAAAGCGCAACGCCGGCAACCGTGCCTTGTATCAAATTGCTAATGCCTTGAGCTCTCGCGTTCGCCGCACCCACAACACCGGAGGCCTGCGCGCTACCGCCGCTTGTGATGAGGTCGGTAATATTGGCGCCTGTCTGTTGTGTCGCCGTGGCCTGACCCGCCGCGGCATTTTGACCCATAGAGGCAAGGTTGAAGCGCTGATTAATGTTCTGGCTCAACAAGTCTTGCCCAAGGAGTAAAAGACTATTCTGTAGGGCTTCTGCCGTTCCGCCACTACCCACCTTCCCCCTCGCGGCTTGATTCGCGAATAGTCGGTTCTGCGCATCATCTGCCAAGGCGTTGAAAAAGGGATTTTCTAAAACAAAGTCACGCTGCGCCCCGGGGTCGGAAATAAGCGACGTCAAAGGATCAAGTTGCTCTTCACCAGCCTCTCTAAAGGGCTGGAGGTCTGCGCGAACCGTGGCCAAATTTTCTTTCTGCGCCGCAATGGCCCTATCCGTGGCTGCAGCTAAGATACGCGCCGCCTTTTTCGAGGCCTTACCCGCACCACCGCTTAAGGTTTCACCGACAAAGCTCATTTTTCATATACCATGATGTGAGTGTTGTAAGATTTTCCGTTCTTCTTAAAACCGCCCTTAATAACATCGATTTCCCTAAAGCCTTCACTTTCCGCAAAAACAATGATTTGTGGGAAAAGGCTTGGAATCTCTGCGAATATAACAGGCGCGTCAATCATGCCTAACGAGCCCCTTAATAATTCCCTTTTGTAGACCTTGCGATAAGGCTTCAAAACATTGACGTGGATCTTGTTATCGTGATAGACGACAAGCCCTATAATTTTTCCGTCAACGTATCCGCCGATGAATCTTGACTCAAAGGGGTCCCGGAAAATGTAATCCTTTCTATCAGGACAGTCATCATGCGTGATTCTGCCGTAGATTTCTTCATCGGTCAGAATGGACTTTATTTCCTCTTCGTCCGTAACGTCCCTAATTTCCAGTGAGGTGATCCTCAAGCTCCTGGACCCTCGTCTGTAAATTGGCGATGACTTGCAGGACAGTGTTGCCCTCGTCTTTAGTCACAAAGCCAAAGGGTGTCGTATTGGTTAAGTCCTGAATCGCATAATCAGGAGTGCCTGGCGCGGTATGGGTAATGTCCGTCTCGGCTGCAGTCAACTCAGCATTTCTCGAATGCCGCCAGAGCAGGAATAATGCCCTTGTCAATTCATCGAAGAAGGGTTGTAGCTCTGGATCATTCAATATTTTCGCCGGCAACTTGACCGGGGGCGGATTGGTCATGGTCATATTCCGACCCTCAAATCTGCCGCGGCAGAGTGAATCGAGTAAAAAACGGGGTCAGATGTTTTGACACGAATAATGCGTTCCTCAAAAGAACCTAATGCATGCCATTCGATTTTAATCTGAGTCTCTATGCTCTTTCCCACTTTGCCCCACATCTCGGTGGAAAACGTTTTGCCCCCATCGTCTGAGACCTGCAGCATAATGACAGGGTCCGAGCCTTGACCCGAAATTAAACCTACACCCCTTTCCATGATAAGTTCGAAGCGGTCCATCTCAATGCGTTTCCCCGGCGCCCCCAATAGTCCCCCATGTAAAGGGCCGGTGTCACGGATACGCTCAACGACGCTTCCATTCTCATCGTAGGTGTCAAGGTCCATCTCGTAGATATTGCCGTTCTCGTAATCCGCGATAAGGTGTTTACGGAAGACATAGGCGTAACTATTGCCCCTCCACCTGCCATCAGAAATGCCAGAGGAAAGCTCAAACCAGAAAGCCCCTTCGGCGTAGCAGAATGTCTTATTCGCAGACGGGAACGTTAGCGCGTAGAAATTCTGGCCCTCTAATGAGAAGCACCACCCGATCGCGTCTGAGGCCGTAGCGAATGAAGCGATTTGCCTCGATAGTGAGATATCGGAAACCTTTTGCGCATTGGCGCCTTGAATGGCGTAGACCTCGTTATCATCGCCAAGGAAATATAGGAATTTGTCATTGTTTGACACCGAGTAAATGGCTAATAATCCTATCGGGATAATCCCGCCCTCAATGCGATCAAAGGGCGGATTGCCAACCCCTGAGTTGTACCAGGTCTCTATGGTCTTATCGCCGAATAGATAAAGGCTTTGATTAAACGAGTAGGGCCTTATCAAGTCGTCTGCGTGGCTCTCCGCTGTCGCGTAATTCAACGCATTAATGCTTGTCGCATCACCCACATCCGAGGTAGCAAATCGTCCCCCATCACCGTCATAGATGATCTGATTATTCAGATGGGTAACGGCATTGGGCGACTCAAGGTCGGCGTCGGTAATTTCTGACACCGTTGAGCCATTGTATTGATAGACATTCCCGCTACCATTGGCGATGACAACGTTCGAGCCAATGCCATCGAATATGCAATGCCCCGAGCCCGCGATTGTACCTAAAGAGGTGTGGGCGCCGAGTGAATCCACTGAGTAAAGCGTTGTTGCCGTCACCTTGTACAAAATGCCAAGGTGCTCGAACATTCCCCTATCTAGCCCGTCCTCGGTTCCGAACAACTTAAGCCCGGGAAATGAGTGCAGAACAAATTGGCTCTTCGCGCTCGGATTGTCCACGAGCTCGGGGTAAAAGTTCTTCGTGACCTGAGCCGATAATGAGCGGGCGCGGCTCTTATAGCTCCCGCCAGTAATGTTAATAGGGATGGTCGGCATCAGTAGTCTGTCGGTTCTTCAAGCGACTCATAATCGGGCGTCGTTAAGCGGCGGATCTCTCTCTTAGCAATCCACCCATTCTCACCCGTTTTTGCAAGTATCCGCTGATACCGCTCGTTCGAGACCCCATAGACATCGATACGGGCAAAGGCGACGAGGTGCGCCACATGGGGCACAAGCTCTGCAGGCACTGATCCCGTGGACGACCACGTCGCCAAGCCGTCTTTCTTCAGATCCGCGTACACTTCATCATAAGCGGTCTCAATCGTGACCTTGTCCTGGTCCTGTGGGGACTGACCGATACGAAGCACGCCAAGCAATTCAAGTGCTTGATCTCTAACCTCTGCCTTTGTTGCCATTTCTCTTCTTCGTCTGTTTCTTCGTTCGCTTCACAACAGGGTCGGTAGCAGGGCTGTTGACCGTCTCAAAGTCGGGATTTTTCACGGCCTTTTCTGAAAAGACTTCGTCAAGCTCGACGACATCTCCCGTTCTCACGCTAAGCCCTGAATAGGTGCGCACCTTGCCCTCAACTTCTTTCACGAATCGAAATTTCATTTAATCACCGCTGAGTCTGATAAGGAGTGAATGACTTGGCCCGATTCAACCGCTCTGGCCACCTTTGCAAGGCGCTCATAGGCCTGTCGTGCCCCATCATGGGTGTGTATCAGCGCCTCGAGTCTTGAAATCTGTGCCTGTAATTCGCCTTTCTTCTCGGCATGTAAAGCGGCCATGTCGATAAGGTTTTTCTGTGTAAATGGCGCTAGACCCAGATCAGGCTTGCCCCCTGAACCCCTCCCCTCCACATAGGCATCCTTGAAAAGGGGCGATTCATCGGGGATGTCAACTTTAACGCCCCTACCCCTTGCATACCCGATCCAGGCATACATTGTGGGGCGTTGATAAAAATACTCATGGTCATCTACGGCCATGTCAACGCCGTAGACGCTGATGTGTGTTGCACCTTTCAATAGCGCATACGCCATCATGTAGGCCGGCGTGCTCGTTAGGTGCTCGCCGTCTAATAGTTTCTCGGCCCTTTTAAATGGGAAGGTCTCTACATTGTCCCCCTTGATGGGGAAGGCCCTTCCAGCGACCAGGGGCATGCCGAAATCGACTAGCCACGCAGGATACTTGTCGTCATGCTCCGAGAGATCGTCGTGAATCTCGAAGATCCGAGTTACCCTATGCTTGAGGTGACGGTCCATCTGATTGCCATGGACCCAGATTTCCCACTCTGTATCATTGAACGGGGCCTTAAATTGCGTAGAGGGCGACCCCCCGACAATGGCGACCTTCACCAATTCACCTTTTCAATTCTCCCATCAAAGCCTTCACGTATCGGTATAGGGAAATACTTGCTAATTGCAGTAACATCGCCGTAATCCATCTTTAGACGAGGTATAGCGGCTCTTTTCTTTCGCACAATGACGCTGATGTTATAACCATAGGTTTTGACACTGGCCCGTTGGCAATTGAAACCGGCAAGGATGAGGTGATAAAGCAATAGTCCTGCATTCCATAACGTGACATGCCCCCCGACAATTGCATGCTTCAGTGGGGGTACGGTCACCGCCAAAATGCCGTTTGGATGTAAGTCCCCATAGCACTTCTCAAGGAAAAGCCCAGGGTTTCGTTGATGCTCTAAGACGTGGGAGGCCCATAAGCAATCAAACCGACCCAGATCGGCATTTAAGTAATCCCCGACGTAATCGGCGTCATAGAGATTGATCGTGGTAACACTTTTCCCATGGGATCGAAAAATATCGGCATGGGTTCCGCCAGACCCAATGTCCAGGACCGAGCGGAAATCCCATGTCAATACTTTTGTTAATGCCTCATCGGCGTTCAATCGATGTAGCCGTAGATTTCCACGGTCAGGGTTCCAGTTGCGGTAGTCGCCGCATCCTTTACGCTCCCGTAGATATCTAGCTCACCACCGGGGTCTGAGCTCTGACCGCTGACGAACTCCCACGCCTGCTTACCCGCGTTTGCGGGATCGGCCATAACGGTTGTCGTCGTTGTCGCAGCGGACAGCGCTAAACCATTATTGATGGCGTCGGGATCACTGGTAACGTTGGAACCCACGGACCCTAGACCGATGTCCAGAGTCGGAGACCCAGAGGTTGCCAGGTCATCGTTGTAGATCAGACCGGTAGGCAAGATACGAGCATTGGACGGGATACGGCCAAGTTTCACCGTGGTCCCGGACGCGCTCGCGGCCAGCTCGATCGTCGCACAGACAAGCACCTTGGCGCTGCTGCCTTCGCCCTTGCCAGGGGTCAGGCCGCTTGAGCCTCGACGCTCTGTCGCCTTATTGCTGTAGGTAATATCAGCCATGATAAACCCCTTTAGCTATCGGCAGCCGCAGAATGGAAGGAAGTGATCAATCCATGCTGCTTGTTGTTGTAAAAGGTCTTTTTGATGTCGTGTTTCATCGAAAGACCCACCCCGTTCTGGTGCTCGTAGTCGTCCTCTTTGCGACGCTTGAACGACGGCATGCGGCCGAGACCGAAACCGACGGCTTGCGCCCCGCAGAAGAAACCAACACCAACGCGCGAACTGGAATTACCGCCCGTTGCCAGGCTGTCACCAGTCGCATTCGCGCCCCAGACACCATCCCAGGGAGACCCGGTACCGTCACCGTCGATAAAGACGCTGTCGATTTCCGGCACCTTCTTGACGATCACGCCCTCGAAGACCAGATCGCCACCACGCCACAAGGGGTTACCCTCGACACTGCGCGGCATGGCGTTCTGATGCTCCGTTGCCAGATCAGCGCGAAGATCGCGGAAGGCATAGGAGCCGACGAAGAAGACAAACCACGGCTCATCGCCCTTGATCATGACGGGGCGAATCAGCGGGGCCGCGTTCTCCGCCATACGCTTCAGCAACGACACCATGTCCGCGTCCAACTTGTCGTTGGTCGTGTCAACGTTGGCGAGCGAAGCCGTATGGTTGCCGGCACTCAGGTTGGACTTAGCCGCACCGTAGAGGATGCGGTCCTGGTTGTTGGTGTTCCAGGTGTCCATATTGGCCGCAGAAGCCGCGCTGGACCCATACGCACCCTCTGAGCCGCCGTAGTTGTAATACGTACCGCCGGCCTCGAGGGCACCTAGTGCCTGGATGATCTGATCGCGCTTTTTCTCCATGCCCCAGTTCATCAGCGCAGGGCGGGCCTCTTGGAACAACTCGAACTCCGATTTCTCGTTCTCCTCGTTGTCCACAAGCACACCGTTACGCCAATAAGTGGGTTGGAGCGTTTGGGCGTAGTTTGCCAGCGCCTCTTCCTGGCCCGCAAGGGTGGAAGAACCATTGACACCCGCACCGCTCAGCTTGGCGATCAGGGGGATAGAGACCTTTTTCAGGTCCTGTTTAACTTGGATGATGGCGTTTTCGGTCTTACCAATGTAAGGCCCGAAGCGACCACCGCGTACATACTCTCGGTTGACCTCTCGCTGAAATCGAGTAGTTTGATTGGCGGAGGCTACAGTGCTGTTAGCCATTTCGATTGCCTCAAGGTTGGGGCAACCACGTTAGAGCGGCGAGTCCTCCATGATGTCATCAAGGCCTGTGCCTTTCTCGGCATTATCCGAGTTTTTCCCCGCTGCGGTTGCCTTTGACAGATCAGGCACATCGAGGCCGGACTTTTTGCCAGATTTCTTCTTACCTTCGGGCTGAACCCCAAGCTCTTTGAGTACCTTTTCGCGGACTCTCTCTTCGAGTTCTTCCTGATACTTGGGGTCGCGCATTTTCTGCACTTCCAAGTAATCAGTTGCCGTCTGATAAGCAAATTTCGCCGGGTTAGGGCTGGCGTTCATCTGTTGGACTAGATAAGGGCTAGCCTTTGCCAGTTCGACAAAGACCTGCTCCTTTTCCACATAGTCGTCCTTCGCGTCCAGCATGATGTCGCGAGACAGATTGACCTTCACACGCAAGGCGTTCAGGTTATTCTTGCCCTCGACATACTTTGCGTAGCCTTCAGGATCGTCTATGGGGTCCGGGACATTCTCGCCCTCTGGAGCGTTCGCCTTGATCTTAGCTTCAAGATCCTTTGCCCGTTTCTCGGCGGCCTGGCGTTTTCGTCTTTCCTCTGTCAGTGCCTTTACCGGGACTGACTCACCTTCCGCGGCTGTCGTCTCCGCGTCTTCGTCCTCTGAGTCTTCCTCATCGGACTCGTCGTCGTCTGATTCGTCCTCTTCCGATTCCTCGCTTTCGGACTCATCTTCCGACGTCTCGACCTGTTCCGTGCCTTCGTCTGGCTCGGCATCGAAGATGTCATCGATAGTGTCTGTTTGGACCTCATCGTCCTGGGTGTTATCGATTGTGTCAGTAGCTGTGTCAGCCATTTCTCACCTCTTAGCGCCCGAAATGCGGCGACCATTGATCCGCCCGTGGCCCGGCGTCGGCATAAATTGCTAGCGTCGTCCTAGCGCTACGACCGATTACAACTTTTCAAGTAAAATCTCAAAATCCACATCAATATCCGCCGTACCAGCGGATGCCTGACCGCAAAAGATCAAGTCACAGGGACCGACAAACGGCCCCAGTGGTGTCTTTGGTTTTAATGTTCTTTCTCCGGTGAATGAGCCTACCTCAATGATGAGCCGCATCGCCCCATCGTAGGGTGCGGCAACGGTATCCGCATTGGGCCGCTGCATGAAAATCACAGATGATTCTTGCGATGCGTCCACGTTAGCAAAAAGGGACGACACAAAGCCTCTATAGCCTGCGGGAATCGTATAGGCGCCGATCTCAGTCTGCCCCCTGGGGTAGTCAGTCGCATCAATTGTTAGCCACGTATCCCCACCGCCAGCCGCTCTGATCGTCAGCGCGCCGCCATGTGAGCCAGTAGACACATCTGCATAAGTGCCTGACTGTGAGACATAGGCCCGAAATACTCTTGTTAGGTCTGTATCAAGTGCGACCGCGGTGATCCCATTGGGGACGACCGTTTGGGTCAATAGCTCAAAGTTGCTATCGAGCCCCTCTATCGTGACCTCTCTCGCCCCTGATCCAGAGGCGTTATCATTCGCGCTAGCGGAGACGATCTCAAGCGCAGTGGCAGCGGTAGGCGTGCGGTAAATGCCGCCTATGGAAATAGGTACAAAGCTCGCCGCGCCGACGGCTCCATTTTTGCCGAATTTGTGGACAACGGAATAATCACCCACGTCTCCAGCGGAAACGCTCATGCCGAAAAAATCAGAGGGATGCACATCCCTTGCAATTTGTTCCGGCTGTCTTCTTATTCTGAACTCCGCCATGGCATGTCCCTACACCGCTACAGATGTCACCCTCGCTGGGTCATTGATCAAAAGTTCGTTTTCAATCTTGGTCTGATTGGCCTTGGATTGCTTCTCGTCAGCTTCAGCCAGCGTCTTCATGGTCTTGGCCTTCTCGGTCTGGGCCTGTGCCTCCGCGACACCACCCGCAGCCTCTGAGGCGGCTTGTCGGCGCTGCTCAATCTTCTCTATCAGTTCTTCCTTGCCCCTCAGTTGTGAGAGTTCGATCAACTCGATTAGATCGACCTCACCACCTTGAGCGAACTGCACCAGCATCTGGAACTGCTCTTGTTGTACGTTTATGGTGTCGAAGGACTGATCAAGAATTAGATCAACGTCCAGCTCCGCCACGTCATTTCTAACACCAACAATCTCATTGAGCCTTGGGTCATTGTTCTGGACCATGAACTGGTACGCTGCGGCGGCCTGACGCCTTTCCGTTAAGGGCTTGGATTCGTCATTGATCGTTTCCTCCAAGAACTCCTGAGCGGTGATCTGGCCATTTAAACCGACCCATCTCAAGTTGTCCTGGTCATCGGTGACGCGCACCCACTTCTCTTCGGTCCAGTACTGCTTGACCCGTGCCCATATCTGGCGATAAATCCGCTTTTCCCAGCCGGCCAATTGTGCGTAGTCCTGATTGAGCTCAATCGTGCCGGCCGCTTGCAGTTTCTCAATGGCTCTGCCCGATAGATCGCCTTGTTGACGCTCACCTGAGAGCTGAGCGTTAAATGAGACCGAATCAAGCTCGGCCTTGGCGTCCAGGTACAGTTCGACTTGCGCCTTCTGCATATCTCCCGTCGGCAATACCCCAAAGTCCTTGCCGAACTCTTCGCCAGTGAACTCAACATGGCCATCCGGTTTTGACAACTCCCTTTTCAGCGCCTTAACGTCGTTCACAGAGCCTTTGCGCCCAAAGGTTTGACGCGATGAGTTCATGAACAGGAATTTAGAGCGCCTATGGTTGATTTCGTCTTGCTGATCCAGGAACCCAGCCGCCTCGCCATAGCGCCTGTTGTCCCGATCGACATTAGCTGATACCAGCTCAATGATGTTTGTCGGCTCGCCCTCGTCGTCCAGGAATGGCGATTCCTGCGGCTTCATCAACCATAGGTCTTCGGTAAAGATACACAGGTGCCACTTAGCCTTGTGCATGAAGAAATGAAACGCGATCCTAACCCTGTTCTGCCTCGTATCAAGCCACCGCGGGCGATCTTCCGTGGTCTCATCCGTGTGATGGTTCGTGGCCATCAACCCGTCAATGTCAGCATCGGGGAAGAACTCTTTTGCCTCATCCTTGTACATCCACTGATAAAATCCCATGTATCGGGCGTCGGAGAAGTCCTTTTTCCTCGAGTGCGGATCGAAGTAGATCCGGTCCCACGGGATTTGCTCAATGACAATTTCTATCTCGCCATTCTTCTTCTGCCTGACATTGACTGCGGCACCGCCATAGCCCTCTACAAAGAAGTCCTCGGCGACGTCAAGCCTCACATCTCCAAAATCGTTGTTATCGGCTACGAACCGCAGCGCGTCAGTCACGGCATGGGCCGATTGCTCGTGTTTCTGCGTCCTCGGATAAGCCTTGGGATCGGACTCTCTCAACCCGTACAGTCCTACAAGACCCTTGATCTTGGGCCGGACACGGTTAACGACGATCGGTGCTTGATTGCGTGTCTTTAGCTTAGAGGCGTCCTGTTCTGTCCATTGCTTGTGATCGAAGTAGTCCCGGCATTTCTCGGATAATTCCCGGGCCTCGATAGTGTCATCGAGGAATGTTTCGACCTGTTGCTGAACGTCTCTGATCTCAATAGCCATACGAAACCCTGATCAGCAGGACTGAAAGCGTAAAGAGTAGCGCGCCAAGGCCCACACTAACGGAGAGCTTCGCGAGTCGAAGTGACCTTTTGGCTTGTTCCAAACGCTCTTCGGCTAAGCGTCTCGACTCCATGGCGATGGAGCGGCTGCGCCTCGATTCCGTCAATGTGGAGTTAAAATTGCTCATGCCGTTTTCCAATTATCTTCGTGCTCTTCATCATCGCCGTAGGCGTCGCGTTTCCGCTTCTCGTCGGGTGGAATGGATCGTGGCCCGTATGCCTGGTCAAGGATACGGCCGAACAGGCCGCAGACGTCTACTTTGTCGTCGTACTTACCAGCAGGAAACGCGATAAGTTGATCAATCAGCTCATCGCCCCATTCACACCTTGGAACCCAGACCTTGCCTTGTGAGGCGAGGGCCTGAAAGCCTCTCGCATTGGCAGGCTTGTCCTTGCCTGACGTAATCCATTCAATGCGGAAATAGGTTTTACGCTGCTTCAGTCGTTTCTTTAGGAAAGACTCAATGGACCGCCGTATCTGGCCGCCCTCCGCCACCCAAGCATAAGGGCCATGGTCCTTGGCAAGGTCGATCTGGTTATCAATCCATATGTCTGGAGTCTTCTGGCCCGACCACCAACCCACGATCCAGAGGTCTTCATGCTCATCAAACCCGCCAATGCCGTGCTCGGTAAAGTCTCCCCCATCTTCGGTGACGGCATAGTCCGATGCGCCATATTTGCTTAGGCGCCGCGGCTCATCCCCGATGCGGTAGCGCTTGAACCACTCTCGCTTAAAGAATGTGCCCTCGTCTGGTGTCGGCGTTTGCTGATAAAGACTTGTCCAGTTACGTATGTCCTCGAACTGCTGCGCCCTTTTCGTCTCATGCCAGAAGGCTTCATCAAACCATTCTGGCCATAGCCATTCGCCTAGCTTTCTGCCCAGGGGGTCGTTGTTACCAGCTTGAGCCGGTAAGCAGATGACGCGCCATGTCTGCCCATCAAACCCAGTGAACTCCCCGCTTTCACCGTTCCACTTCTCAGGCAAGATGCGGCCCGATGGGTCGTCTTCGTGCCAGCGCGTCTGTATGATAATTTGCGCAGCACCCGGCTTGAGGCGAGTCAGAAAGTCTGATTTGTACCAGTCCCAAGTATTGTTGCGGACAAGCTCTGAGTCGGCTTCCGCTCTGCCTTTCACGGGATCATCGATAACGCCTAAATCAGCGCGACGGCCCGCGATGCCAGTACCAACGCCTGCCGCAAAATAACTGCCGCCCTCTGAGGTTTCCCATTCACCCTTAGCGCGGCTGTCCTCGGCCAATGTTGAGCCCGGGAATAGCATTCTGTATTCCGGCGAGGCCACAATGTTTCGCACCCTACGGCCAAACAATGTCGCCAGGCTCTCACCGTATGAGGCCGTGATAATGCTTTTCTGCGGGAACCGTCCAAGGAAATAGGCCGGGAAGCGAACACTTGCGTAGGTGCTCTTTGCCGAGCCAGGCGGCATGAAGATCATTAACCGCCGTGTCTTGCCGCTTAGTACATCGTCACAAGCGTCACAGATGAGCCTGTGGTGTTTCGCCGGCGGCTCGTCTGGTGCGATGTACTCGCAAAAGCTAGTGAACTTGCGCCTTGCGACGCGGCGCTTTAGCAGTTCTCCGGCGGCCTGCTGCGGCGATATCGGCCAATTCGTCGTCGTCGAACTCTTCAACCCTGCTTCTGGCATCGTCTATCTCAATGGACAAGTCTTTGGGGCAGTATTTAGAAGCTAGTTCCATGAATTTGAGCGGGTTTTTCTCGAACTCCTCGGCCAATACTTCGCTTATCTTCTTCCCCTTTTTCTCTGTTGCATCAAGCGCCGCAAGGATCGCCGCCCTTACGCGTTGCACAAGCTCGGGGCCTTTAGCTGACTTCTTGCCTGTTGCTTTGTGATTAGCCATGACATAGCCCGTAATCGTTTTGAGGCAATCTAGGATCTTTCGCCTTGACCTCAAGGTGCGTGACGTAGATGTTATTGCCGGCCGTGACCTTAAGCTGAATCAGGGACTTACCCTGCTCAGTCGTTGTAATCAGTGCGCTGGCGACATTTGATGCCAGGGACTCGTTGCTAATCGCAGCCTCACCGCTTTTCACTGTCCAGGTGACTGCAGAGACATTGCCGTTATCGTCTGCCCAGGGTGAAAAGTCGAATTGCACGGTCTCTGCTCCATCCTCAAAGGCGAGGAGCTGCCAGATTTCCCGATTGCGGTTGGCTGTAACGACGTGGCTTTGCATTTACAGATCCGTAATAGTTTCTGGCCTTTTCTTTTTCTTCTTCTTTTTCTTCTTGCCTGACACGCCTTCCTGGAAGGACACGGCTGAGGCTCCAGGATTTCCAGCCTCCAGCATTATTCTGCGCCTTCTGAGCCCTTCCATTATCCCGGAGCCCCCAGTGAGCTCGTCTACTTTGCGGTCCGCCATGTTTCCTCCGGGCAATAAAAAACCCGGCGCGGGGCCGGGTTCAAGTGACAATTTCGCTATTCTAGGGCTCTAGTATACATTTTCCGAACGTGTAGTCAAATATTTAATTAGCTTTCTCTAATGTTTCATGATAGCCCAAAGACTGGTCAATGTGCTCAATGGCCTGTTTCAGCAGCCGGCTGTAGTAGCTGTCCGATATCCCCATGCGGTTAGCCTTGACCTCCTGTGTTCCGTTACGACAGAACTCGGCGAGAATCACGAAATACTGACTCTGTGTCTTGGGGTCCCGGCGCAGATCTGAAACGATCCGGTCTACCCGCTCCATTAGGGCGTTGCCGTAATATTTCGAGGTCTGGCGAATAAAGGCCGGGTTGATCTTGTTATTGTGCTTGTCAAGCTCAACCGTACCTTTCCCATGACAGACGGGACAGATCAGACCGTCTACCCTGCCCTTTCGCCGACAGACAGGACAGCCACGACCAGGCATCCCTGATAACAACTTATCCAGGATCGTGCGCCCATAACCCCCATGGTGCTTGTAGTGCCGCCACAGGGCCCATTGGCCCATGATGTCATAGGTTTTTGTCATAATTCTTTGATCCACAGTTTGGGCATGGTCTGGTACACGCTGCTTCCGCATCGATCCTTGACTTTTCCTCAAAACCGCGCAGCGCCGTCCAAGACGTATCAATCTTTTTCTCTAGTCCTGCGGGCGACTGCGCAAGCTCCACGCCCTCCAAGTTCTCGGCCAACCATTGCGCCAAGTCCTCAAAGGCATTAAACACATAGGGCCTAGCGTCTACCGTGTGTTCACTGGTATGCACCCAGACGATAAAACCATTAGCGCCCCTCTCAATGCGGACAACGGAAACTTTATCTGGCTTGTCTGTGCTCATCTTTACGAAATCTCCTCAACAATGTGCTGCTCTATCTTCCTCTGACCAAGACAGAGCAAAAAGTGTGTCGCCGTGGCCATGCGCGTTCCCTCTCCAAGCCCGAAGACGTCAACGGGATCGCTTATCGTAGACTCCATGACCAAAACAACGCTATGAACTGATCCGTGCTTCCCAGCCTCGATTTCCTCAGCGATGCTGCGTAGCGCCTTTGGAATATCGGTCCAGTCTGGCTTGACGAGTTCCAGAATTTTGCCGCTCATATCGATATAACATTACATTGACGCTTATAAATCGCCTTCATGATCCGATACCGCGCCCGTGTACAGTGTGGCGATAATCTGACAAGGACACGGTTCTGGTACCGGCTCACATTCAGGTATTCCCGATCCGGCAATCCCGCTGTTTGTATCTGCGCTGCTTTACGCAATCGCTTTGCCGCTTTTCCACGCATCTCTTTCTCTCATCTCGTCTAGTAGTGCTTGGCGGTGTGCCTCAAGCTCAGCTTTCTTCCACTTCTTCGGCCGCTTGCTCATCCGGCGCAGTTCGTCGAATCGTTCTTCCCCGAGCTGCTTAATCTTGAACTCTCGGTAGTCCTCTCTGTCCTTCTCCGCCCAGACCGTATGGCATCCGTGGCACAAAGCGTCACAGTTGTCGGGTTCATAACGAGTCCCTTTGGCCGCTCGCCCAAAGTAATGCGAACAATGCAGTCCTTGCCTACGACCTTCTGGGAAATATTTAGTACACCGTCTGCATGTGTAATGATCTCTATGTCGTACATAGTCGCTAACCGCCTTGTCGTATTTGTCGCGTTTGAGGGCCACTACTCCGCCTCAACTGTTAAGACTGCGCCAGAAGGCAGGGCATCAATATCAAACCCGATCGGCCAGTCTTTTTCATAGTTAAGATGTCCCTCTCTTTTCTTCATTCTTTTTTCCGCAAAGGTATATATTCTGTCGTTTTCCTCCTTTGTCATGAGGTCGTGGCAGACATCAAAATCCTTTCTGTGCGCCCCTTTGCGTACCTTGAATACCAAGGGGCAATTTTCTTTTTTATAAACCTCTGCAAATTTAGTCTTGCTAAGATCCAAACATAATATTTTTAGGCTCATCACAAAAACCCCATCAGTTCGTTGACCACTGCGTCTAGGTCGTCTCTCGTATAGGTCTTTAACACGCGTTGCAGCAAGACATCGGCGCATTTGTTATAGACCTCTGCGAACTCATCTTCGCCCATATTGGCAAAGCTGATACTCTTGGCTTCGGCTCTGACGTCACCTCGAAGATTCACGACAGGCTCATAGAATCCCGCCGCAGTGATTACGTCCTTGCGAAAACGCTCAAAGTTCTTCTGTGCTGGCAAGCCGTTGTGTTCCACTTCAGGCGGCTCCCAGGCCTCAAAGCCGACTTGAAGCATGGCAAAGAACTTACGATGGAATTTAGAATTCCGCGGTCGCTTGACTGTCGCATGCACCACCTCACCATTGCCCCATTTCTTGATGGTGTCCTCATCTGTCTGAGTCATCGGGATAATGCCCGTCGGCGTTTTGATGAAATCGACTTCCATCAAATCAACCCCTTCTCAGCCGCCAGCCATTCAGGCATGGCGACCTCGACGATCTCGCCAGTGACTTCGATATATTTCGGGTCTGTTCTGCTCATAGTTGTTGTGCTCTCCAATCTGTTGCCCCTGTCCACGCCGGTCCAAGCTGGTTGAATGTGCAGCGCGCTATTTTGTAACTCGCGCTAACCCTCTTCCATGTCTTAGTATCCACAGGCCGATACTCCGCGCCGATCTCTGATAGCGGCGCGTTTCTCAGCCTGTGCTCGGGGTCAAGCGCGCAGAGATCGAGCGTCATACCATGCTCGGCAAAGCAGCGCGGATCGCCGATGCCGCCGCAGATTGGACATTCCGGGCAGTTGCAGCCCTTGCCGCCTGGATAGTCGCCGTAGGGATCAAGCCCGCAGACCTCGCACGGCAGGTCGTAGTCGAAAGCTGGGTCGTGCCTTGGCGTCCCGCCTATGGTGTCGTAGGTTCCCACTACGCTGCGGCCTCCTCGATCGCCGTCATGGTCCGCTGCCCGGGCTTCGGGTCCTCGATGACCTCGCTGCATGGCTCGTACTCACACCTCGCGCGCATGGTCGGCCTCCAGAATCGCTCTACCAAGCACCCCCACAATCTGCGGAACGACGGCATTGCCTAGTCCTCTAAGTCGGTGAATCCGATGGGGTAGCCCATTAACCACTCTACGAATTGCGGGTTCAGGGCACCATCCGTCGTCTGCTCGGCTTCGGATACCGCGCTCGATAGCGGCTCCGAGCCCTGACCATTGGGAGGGCGCGCCGCACCTTTGAGCGTCCGGCTGTCTCGTGCCGTCGGAGTCGGCCATGTCTTTGCCATTCCCTCGAGCGACAGGCGCGGCTTCGTCTTGTCGTGGTTGTCGTACTGGTACGTTCTGCCCTTCGCGTCGCCCGCTGTCGGTGTGGGCCATCGTCCCATTTCGACCTGCTTGACGTATCTTTCCAAGCAGACCGTCTGCTTCCTGCCGTCCGGGGTCTTGCCGGTCGGCGTCGTGCTTTCCGGCAATGTCTGCCCGCCTCCGCCTACTGTGGGGGTCGGCCACAGATTCTGTCGTGCCATCATCGCTAGGCTCGGCCTCACTGGCCCGACACGGCCGGCGCCTCCCCCCTGGTTCGTCCCATAGCTCGTCACTGCGGGCGTGGGCAATAATCCAGACTCGGTCCCTCTGGTGAGGGGCACCAACGGCGGACGCTGGTATGCAATGCCATTCCGCGTCATACCCGACCTCGGTAAGGTCTCCGAGTATGACGCCCAGCCCTCGACTAAGCAGCGCTGCCACGTTTTCAATGATCGCGTATCTGGGTCGTACCACGCGAAGGGCGTCCATAAGGTACCGGTAGAGTCCCGAACGCTCCCCGGCCAAGCCGGCGCCTCGACCAGCGACGCTGAGGTCTTGACATGGGAAGCCTGCTGTAATGATGTCGACTTGTCCGATAAATTGCTCATAGTCCAGCGTCGTCACGTCCTCGTAGATGGGCACGTCCGGCCAATGTTTCTTGAGCACCCTCTGACAGTACCCGTCGATTTCGCAGAAGCCGATCGTCTCGAAGCCTCCGGCCATCCGCAGGCCGAGGGCGAAGCCGCCGATGCCGGAAAACAAGTCAAGGTGTCTCATCTGCCCAGCAACTTAGGCAATAACTCCTCTTTCTTGCTTTGACAACCCGCGGCAAATGTCGTCTTGTCTATGCGCTCTTCCTTCACTGCGTAGACCCATTCAGGGATACAGCCATTTTCAAATAGCGTCATGACAAAGTCCTTGGTCTCGTTTCTCTCTTCAACAACGGGCACATCCTCGACAGGTTGCTTATACGTCATGTAAGCCAGCGGGGCGCAACCAGGCAAAATGAGCCCAACCAAAACCACCGCAACGGTACACCAGAAAATAAACCCTAGTGCTAACGCTGCGCTCCAAGATATGGACTCGCCTATCCACTTGACCGCCTTCTTTACCGGCCCCAATATCTTCCATGTCAAGGTTCCCGCGTCGTCTACTACCTGTTTCAACATATCCAGAAAGACACTGTTCATGGTACAACCTCCGCGTGTGTGGGTTGCTCCCTTGCCTTTCTTATTGTCCGTCTCCAGTCGTCAATTGTTGGTCTTTGTTCCGCCGTTTGGCGTATCTAATTTGCTGTGACCTGACCCATCGCCTTACTTCATCGTCGGGCTCTATGGGCGGGCCACTCACGCCTTGCGGCCATACATCAAACTTCGCCCTATATTTGTGCGCAGTCCAGCCAGGTTGATAGCCGTATTGCTTACGCATCCATTCGAGCATGCCGAACCAGCGCCGCTTTTCTTCCATCGTGTGCTGTCGTTTGCCTTGCTTGAGCTCGAGCTCGCCGTCTTCGTGCTCGACCTGGCTCTGTCGCTCAGGCGCAAAGCCGCATTGGGGACACTTGTGGATCTTGGGCGGCTTCAAAACTTTACAGCTGGGACATTCCTTCGCTCTATGCTCAATCTTTCTCGACTTGGCCTGGCGCTTCTTGCCGTCATCCAGCGTCACGGGGACGGGTTCAGTGACAAACCCAAGCCGTTCGTGGTTGTCGGCGAAGTCAAGGATTAGACAGTCCTTTTTGCCCCCATGGGGTCTAAGGCCTCTACCTATCTGTTGGAAGTGAAGGATGCGAGACTTGGTAGGCCTGCATTGCATGATGCAAGACACTTTAGGCTGATCCCATCCCCTGCCCAATACGTCCACGCTTGACAGGATCTGAACCTTGCCTTGCTCAAAGGCGGCGAAGACTTCCCGTCTTTCCGGTGAGTCCGTGTAGGCGTCGATGTGCTCAGCGCAGATACCCCTATCTCTAAAGGCTTGAACCAGGGCCTTGCTGTGGGCAATGTTGACCGCGAACATGGCCGTGGATCTGTTGTCGGCGAGCCGTATCCAGTGTTCTACCACATCGCCTATGATCTTCATCGATGCTTTAGCACTGCCGTCTTCCTCAAAATCGCCCCTTATCGTCTTAACGCCTCGCATATCAGGTGCTTCCGGTCCGTAGACGACTGCAGGCACTAGATAGCCTTGTTCTATGAGTTCGTTAATGCCGATATTGGCGACGACACTCTGGAAATGTTTGCCAAGACCTCGAGCCCAGGGCGTAGCGGATAAGCCCACTACCGGGATATTGTTCCATTGCTCCAAAATCTTGACGTGTGAACTGTGCATAATGTGGGCTTCGTCAATGAAGATCACGTTAGCGTCGGGCCAGCGCCGGCGGGCCAGGGTTTGAATTGACGCGACCTGAACGGGGGCCTGCGGGCTCCACCATGGGTGATTGCCTTGGATCACGCCAAGCTCCAAGCCCTCGTCATAGAAGCGCTGCGCGGCCTGATCGACAAGCGTGATACGTTCACAGATGAATAAGGCGCGGTTTCCACGATCGACAGCGGCCCTACACATGGCGGCGGCAATGGTGGTCTTGCCCGCCCCTGTGGGCAGCGTGAGCATCTGACGCATTAGGCCACGGCGGAAACCGTTACGTAGCGCGTCGATCGCTTGGGTCTGGTAGGGCCTTAAATCCATGCAGGCCCCCCTATATATATATTTATATATTTATATATATATAAACATACTTCTCTACTAGATTGTAAATATGGATAAGGATCAGGATAAGGGGCATTGCTCCAAGCATGCCCGTAGCATGCCCGTAGCATTGCTCCAAGCATGCGGGTAGCATTAAGTATTTGAATCATTGTCCTTTTTACCTCTCATACCCCATCGTTTCTCCGCTGCTTGCCTCGCCTTCTCCGATCGGTCGTCTGCATGGAAGGCGTAGCCGTTGTGCTCTTTCCAGTCGTGAATTTCGTACCAGTGGCCCGCCTTCTCGATGAATACCAGTTCCTCGAGCGTATCCACAAACTCTGTATCGCCCTGCCAGCCGGACACGTCTAAAATGTCCTCCTTGTCCATTTTGTACAGCACGCCGCGCGGCCGGTACTGTGCCGTGAACTCAAGCAACCTCAGAAACGCTAAAACAGCAGCGTCTCCGTGGCGGCGCTTTAACTTCCTTGTCTTGTGATGCCCAAAAAATCCGACCTTGATACGAAAATCTGTATTCACTATCTCTTCCAGCCGGCAACCATCACCCGTATGTTTTTTACATGAGCCGCTGCGGCCGCTAATGTCTTGTGGTCCTCGTTGGTCAGCACAACGCCGCGGCTCACGTTCTCCGCCGCAACCCATATCAGCATCGCGGCTTGATCCAGAGCAATAAGCGCCTCCTTTGCGGCATGCCAATGCTGGCGATCTCGCTTGCCAGGGATGTGATGCGACAACTTTTCCGGGAAGAGATCGGACATTGATAAACCAATCGCCGCGACGATGTCTGCGGCTCCACATCCTGCCCAACACTTAATCAGGATGACACCATTACCAGTCTCAACGACGGACAATGACGTCGGGTTGCTGCTATTGTGAGCGGGGCAACATGCCCTCCATCGGCCCTCGCCGACTTGGCGAACCTTGTCTAGCCTGTCAAGGAGCACGTTAATATTGCTCATGACGACACACTAATGTCTTCCGCTTGATCTCGTCATAGTAATAGCCCGTATCAATGCAATAGGGGCACTTTATGTCCTGGAAGGCGACGGTAAGATTCTCGATTGCCTGATTTGGGTCATCGCCATACTCATAGATCGGTTTGTTCCCAGCATAAGCCTTTGCCAGCCAGTGGCTTTTTGGGTGGTCTAGCTTGGACAATATGATTTGATCAGGTAGCTTCACTCCAAATCCCCCATGCCTATGCCATGTTCATCGTAGAGTTTGCGTGAGAGTCGGCCCAGCTTTTCAAGGGCCATGCAAAGGCCGCGGTAGCTTTCTTCATCAAGCACCACGGCACTGGAAGGGACGACCTTTAATTCAAGTGATTTCAATAGGTCGGGGATTTTGTCGATGGGCACGCCGCAATCTTTAGAAAACCACTTGCCAACCTGTTGCTGACTCACATCGCATGACATGCGGTCGGCAATCTGTGGGTATGACAAGTCCAGCTTTGCTTTCTGAATCAACAGCAGGTCTCGCCCCATCTCTCGTATCCTCTTAAAATCTCCCGTGACCTCGCTAGCAGTTCTGTAAAAAAATTCCCCGGCCATTGCGACCGGGGACAACCTCTAGGAGGATGGTGGAGCTTGCATTGACACCATACCAACAACAGAATCGTCTTGATCAGCGTTACCAAACTGCAACCATGCCGGACTCACACCCAGCACCGCAGCAATCTTTTCAATCTTTCTCGGCCTGGCAATGTTGCCTTGCTCGATTTCGTTTATTGCCTGCTGCGACACGTCGGCTAGATCCGCCAGCTCTCTTTGCGTCAACTTACGCTCATGGCGCACATGGCGCACGCGATCCGCCAGCGTATCTTGGGAGGCAATAACAACATTTTTTTGAGCGCTTTTTTTATTCATACCTCAAGTATAGACCAGTTTAACTTGTCGATGCAACAAGTTATAACTGTTTGATATACAAGGTAAAGCTGTCTACCGTTTAGGGAACTAAAAAAAACTTGATCTGGATCAATTCATGGCTAAACTGAATACGTTGTCTGAGCGAGTGCGCCACGCACGATTACAAAAGGGGTGGACACAACGGGAGCTCGCAGCCCAAGCCGGCACAACACAACAAACGATCAACGAGATCGAACGGGGCAATATAACAAGACCAAGGAAGATAAAGGCTTTGGCTATGGCGTTAGATGTGAGCCCGGCGTGGCTGCAATTTGGGGTTGAGGAAATTGACAAGTTGGACAAGGAAGCCATTGCCCTAGCGCTGGCCTGGATGGATCTGCCGGAGCCACAAAAAACAGCCATGGAGCAGGCAATATTAGAAATGTCTAAAAAACAAAGCGACAAAAAGTCATAAAACCTACTGTTTTACTTACCATTTTTTTAGTTCCCTCAAACAAGTTTTATTGGTTGACATGACCAATTTTATTGGTCTATACTTAGGTCATGGCAATCCAAACCTACACCACGAACCTGCATGATCTGCCCCTAGCCGTTGATTACGTGCATCACCAGGGCTATGCGGCAGTCTACGAGTTCGGAGGCCCCCAGATCATGCCGGCTGAACCCGAGCATATCGAGATCATCTGCGTCAGGGCTAAGGTCAATGGGCAATGGGTCGGGCGCCAGATGACTGACAACGAATACGAGGCACTCGCAAGCGAGATCCTCGGGCTGTATCAATAACAAGGCAATACGATGCGAAGCACCCATACACAGCCGTTTCCTTTAACGCTGTATCTCTGGAGGGTGTGTCATGAAACCGTATGGATGGTTGTTGATATTGATGTCAATTAGTTTTATCGCTGTGCCGAGAATCGCTGACGCAAAAGATGCCTATATCTTTTCGGCACCGCCGCGCGAGTCGCTGGAAGATGGCATAAAGCAATATGGCGCCATCGCGGCTTATCTGTCCCGAGTAACGGGCAAAGAGATCCGATATGTTCATCAAACCAACTGGATAAGCTACATGCAAGGCATGAAAAATGGGGAGTACGACATTGTGTTTGACGGCCCGCATTTCAATGTCTGGCGCACCAGATACTTGGGCCATCTGCCCCTAGCGAGGATTGATAACCTTGAAGGGAAGCGCTTTAAGCCCAAATGGTTCTTAGTCTACCGTAAGGCTGAATGGAATCGTGACGTAACGAGCTTACCGGGGCGTAAGTTCTGCCTGCATGCGCCGCCCAACTTCGGCACCATGTCAGCGCTGCACATTCTATTCCCTGATCCCAGCAGACAGCCCTACATTGATGAAATGAAGGGCTGGAAGAAAATGGTTAAAGCCGTTTACAACAAAGAGCATGGCTGCGAGTTCACCGTCTCCCGCGGCAAACATATCAAAGATGTCGACCCCGAGGGCAAAGTGCTTGGCAAATATGCCTTTGCTGAGTTCTACAACCAAGGCTTTACGGTCAGCGCGGCATTGCCCGAGGACATGATCGAGAAGATCAAGGTTGCTTTGCCTTCCGAGGGACTAAGAAAACACGCAGCGCCATTTTTCCGCCGCTTCGTAAAGACCGAAAAACGCGGGCTTGTCCTTTACAAGGACTCTCACGAATATGATATGCCTTTGGAGATTTTCGCCAAGGAATATCTTGAGCCATGGCATTTACTGAACAACACATTTGCGGCGCGTCCATGAATACGGGCCGCCCCTGGACAGATGAACGGCTCAGGGAAGAGCCACGTATCTTGTTACTGGACTGGGACAGAAAGGTTGTTTTTCGTATCGTGCGATATCCGGGGCAAACAGTGTGCGCAAGATTTGAACAGGTCTCAATGCATGAGGCCATAAAAGAGGGAAGCCATGAAAAAGTATGAACTGACATCAGAGACGAAGATCGTTTTCGGAAAAACGCTATATCGCATCCGCGCGCTTGTTGATTTTTCTACAGTCAAAAAAGGCGACGAGGGCGGATGGGTTGAAAAAGAGGCCAATCTTTCACATGACCGCAATGCGTGGGTCTCCGGCGATGCGCAGGTCTACGGCGGTGCGTGGGTCTCCGGCGATGCGCAGGTCTACGGCGATGCGCAGGTCTACGGCGATGCGTGGGTCTCCGGCGATGCGCAGGTCTACGGCGGTGCGTGGGTCTCCGGCGATGCGCAGGTCTACGGCGATGCGCAGG
>JAAUYF010017583.1_pt1 | contig 33146 bp, 25 predicted proteins | sample 7278051 | NCBI WGS metagenome assembly JAAUYF01 (sample SAMN14350202, study PRJNA611818) | marine sediment metagenome | isolation source: surface marine sediment (0.6m) | place: French Polynesia: Moorea | collected 2018-08 | reverse complement strand
CGGCGGGCGTCGACAAACCGAACCAGGCAACGATGATCGGTGCCAGCGTCAGGAACGCCGAGTGGACGAGCAGGCGACTGTTGATCATATATCGAGGTTTTCGACCGTCAGCGCATTCTTCTCGATGAATTCGCGACGCGGCTCGACCTGGTCGCCCATGAGCGTGGTGAAAATCTCGTCAGCCTTGACGGCGTCCTCGATCTTGACCTGCATGAGCCGCCGGGTTTCCGGGTTGACCGTGGTGTCCCAGAGCTGGTCGGGGTTCATCTCGCCGAGGCCTTTGTAGCGCTGGATTGCCTGGCCGCGCCGGGCTTCGGCCATGAGCCAGTCGACGGCGGCCGCAAAAGTCTCCACCGGCGACTGCCGCTCGCCCCGCTTGACGTAGGCGCCCTCGCCGATCAGCTCCGTGAGCTTCGCCGCCAGGGCCGTGATGTGCTGGTACTCGTTGGTGTCGAAGAATTCGCGCGGCAGATACCGCGTTGCACCGACGCCGTGCTGCACCCGCGTGATGCCGATGCGCACGCCCTCCCCGTCTTCGTCGCCGCGATCCAGCTGCGCAGTGTAGGAGCCGCCGTTGCCGTTGCTCACTCGATCGCCGTTGGCCTTCGGCAGCGCAGCCGAAAGCTGCTTGGCCCAATCATCCAATTTGTCGAGATCTTCCGCGATCGTGCCGGTAACTTCTGGCAACGTGCTTAGAGCGCGCAAAACTGCCTCGTCGTAACGGCCTGCCAGGCGCGCGATGATCGTTTCGACGGCGATATGCTCTTTCGCGAGCGACTCGAGCGCCACGCCGGATAGCGGCGGCGCCTCCTGGTTGACGTACAGCTCGGCCTTGTCGAGCGCCGAGTTGAGCAGGTAGTTGTTCAGCTCGGCGTCGTCCTTGACGTAGACCTCCTGCTTGCCGCGCTTGATCTTGTACAGCGGCGGCTGGGCAATGTAGACGTGGCCGCGCTCGATGAGCTCCGGCATCTGCCGGTAGAAGAACGTCAGCAGCAGCGTGCGAATGTGCGAGCCGTCGACGTCGGCGTCGGTCATGATGATGATCCGGTGGTAGCGCAGCTTGTCCGGATCGAAGTCCTCGCGCCCGATGCCCGTGCCGAGCGCCGTGATCAGCGTGCCAACCTCGACAGATGACAGCATCTTGTCGAAGCGCGCTTTTTCGACATTCAGGATCTTGCCCTTCAGCGGCAGGATGGCCTGGGTGCGGCGGTCGCGGCCTTGCTTGGCAGAGCCTCCTGCCGAGTCACCCTCGACCAGGAACAGCTCCGACAGCGCCGGGTCTTTCTCCTGGCAATCCGCCAGTTTGCCGGGCAGCCCGGCAACATCGAGCGCGCCTTTGCGGCGGGTCATTTCGCGGGCCTTGCGCGCAGCCTCGCGGGCGCGGGCGGCGTCGACAATCTTGGACACGATGGCCTTGGCCTCGGTCGGATTCTCGAGCAGGAAGTCCGCCAGCCTGCCGGCCATCGCCTGCTCGACGATGCCTTTGATTTCAGATGAAACTAGTTTGTCTTTGGTCTGGGACGAGAACTTCGGGTCCGGGACCTTGACCGACAGCACGGCCGTCAGCCCCTCGCGCGCGTCGTCGCCCGAGGGCGTGAACTTGTCCTTCTTGGCGCTGAGCTCTTTCTCGATGTAGCTGTTCAGCGTGCGCGTGAGCGCCGAGCGAAAACCGGCCAGGTGCGTACCGCCGTCACGCTGCGGAATATTGTTCGTGTAGCAGAACATGTTTTCCTGGTAGCCATCGTTCCACTGCAGCGCCATTTCGACGCCAACGTCATCCTGGGTCACCGAGAAGTGAAACACGGTGTTGTGGATGGGGGTCTTGTTGCGGTTGAGGTGCTCGACGAAGGCCATGATGCCGCCTTCGTACTCGAAGATGTCCTCCTGCTCGTCCCGCTCGTCGACCAGGTGAATGCGAACACCCGAGTTCAGGAACGACAGCTCCCGAAGCCTGCGGGCCAGGATGTCGTAATGAAACTCGATATTCGTGAAGGTCTTGCTCGACGGCTTGAAACGAATCGTCGTTCCCGAACGATCGGTCTCTCCAACGACCGCCAGCGGCGCCTTGGGCTCGCCGTGTTCGTATTCCTGCTGATGAATCTCGCCCTCGCGATGAATCGTCAGGACCAGGTGCTCCGACAGCGCGTTGACGACTGAAACGCCCACGCCGTGCAGGCCGCCGGAAACCTTGTAGGAGTTGTCGTCGAACTTACCGCCGGCGTGCAGCACGGTCATGATGACCTCGGCGGCCGAACGGCCCTCTTCCGGGTGCATGTCGACGGGAACGCCGCGACCGTCATCGGTGATCGTGACTGACTCATCGGCGTGAATCGTCACCGTGATTTCGTCGCAGTAGCCGGCCAGGGCCTCATCGATGGAGTTGTCGACGACCTCGAAAACCATGTGGTGCAGGCCAGTCCCGTCGTCGGTGTCGCCGATGTACATTCCCGGCCGCTTGCGGACCGCTTCCAGGCCCTTTAAGACCTTGATATTACTGGAAGTATATTCGGTTTCGTCGGTCATCCCGTTTCCTCTGGATATAACCGGCGTATTGTATCAAAAAGGGGGCTGCGAAGCCCCCTCAAACGCTTATTTTTTATAGGGTTTTGGCGATTTTTCAGGCCCGCCGAAGCTCGCCGTGTTCCACGTGAAACATGGCGCCCTCGCCGCCGAAAATTGCCGGGTCCGGCTGCAGGCTGGTCGCGATAACCTGGCAGCCCAGGTTTCTCACGCGGGCCATGAGCCGAGCCAGGGAATCCTCATCGAGTTCCGCCGCCGGATCGTCGAGCAACATCAGGAGTGGGCGCTCGAGCGCGGTCTGAGCGGTCTGCGCCGCCGCGATGATCATGGCGCAGGCCAGCAGCTTCTGCTGGCCTCGCGACACGAGCTTGCGCGCCTGCCGCTCGTCGTAAACCAGGCGCAGGTCGGCACGATGCGGGCCGGACTGCGTGCTGCCCTGCTGGAGGTCCCGCTCCATCCCCGACTCGAGGGCGTCCAGCAGGTCCATGCCCTCTTTCCAGCCCGGCCGATATTCGAAGCCAACCTCTGCGCCCAGCATTTCCTGCCCGGTTTCTTCGAGCTCGTCCATGGCCACTTCGAGCGCGAGCCGCCGCCCGGCGTCGATCCGACTGGCGAGCTCTACAAATTCGGTATTCCAGCCGCTGATCGTTGCCGCCGCCTGGCCCGACCGCAAGGCCGCATTCCGCTGCTTCAGGGCGCGGCGGAACCTGCGCCACGCATCCAGGTAGCCATGTTCCACGTGAAACGCGATCCAGTCGAGGTAGCGCCGGCGCTGGTCCGGCGCCCCGGCAACGAGGTCATGAACATCCGGGTCAATGATCTGCAGCGGCAGCGCCGCGGCCAGCTCGGCCGCCCCGCCCCCGGACTTGCCGTCGATTCGAACCTCGAGGCCGTCCGCACTATTCCGCACGCCGACCCTGGCAGATCGACCGCCGTCCTCGACTATGCCGAACAGAACGAATTCCTTCTGGCCGTGCGAAATCAGGCTGGAGACCGGCGCACCGCGGAATGACTTGCCGCGGCCCAGGTACGCGATGGCCTCGAGGATGCTGGTTTTACCCGACGCGTTCGGGCCACAGATGAGATTGAAGCCCGGATCTGCCTCCAGCTCGACGCTGGCAAGACACCGAAAGCCCTGCGCCGAGAATTCCTGGATTGGCACGTTGCCCGGGCCCGACAGCTCCTAGAGCCGCATCGGCATGACGACGAACTTGCACTCGTCGCTGCCCGGTTTGCGGATCAGGCAGCTCGAGTTTCCGTCCTGCACCGACATGCTGACCTCGTCGCCATCGACGCCGCCCAGGGCGTCGAGCAGGTAATTGACGTTGAAGCCGATCTCGATGTCCTCGCCGCTGTACGCCACCTCCAGCTCTTCCTCCGCTTCTTCCTGCTCCGGGTTATGCGCCTGCATCACAACCCCGCTGTCACGGATGATCAGCCGAATACCGCGATATTTCTCATTGGAAAGAATGGCGGTTCGCTGCAAAGCGCTGCGCAGGAACTCACGTTCGGCCGTTAGCTCGTTGCTCGAATCCGCGGGTATCACCCGCTCATATTCGGGGAAGCGCCCGTCGATGAGCTTGGATGTGAACCGAATGCCATCGAGCTGGATCCTGACGTGATTCTCGCCGAGCTCAACGTCAACCGACCCTTCCCCACTCAGCAAGCGCTGTAATTCCAGGACACCTTTGCGCGGCACGATGACCTGTTGCTCATCCACGGCCGAGGCCACTTCCGCTTCGCAGAGCGCCAGCCGATGCCCATCGGTGGCAACGGCGCGCAGGTGTTTGCCGCCCGTCTCCAGCAGCATGCCGTTTAGGTAGTAGCGCACATCCTGTTGCGCCATTGAGAAATGCGTCTTCTCGATCAGCCGGCCGAGGACCGCCTGGTCGACGGTCACCGTCTGACCGGCCTTGATGTCCTCTACGGTCGGAAACTCTGCGGCCGGCAGCGTCGCAAGGCTGAACTTGCTGCGGCCGGACTTTACGACGACCTTTTCGCCGCTGAGACTGATATCAACTTCCGAGCCCTCCGGCAGAGCGCGGCAGATGTCGAGCAGCTTTCGGCCCGACACCGTGATTTCACCGCCAGCTTCGACGCTGACCTCGGCCTGAGCCACCAACTCGACTTCGAGATCGGTCGCCGTGATTGCCAGATCGTTTCCTTTCGCTACCAGGAGCACGTTGGAGAGTATCGGCATTGTCTGACGACGTTCCACGACACCGATAACGGCCTGGAGAGGCTTCAACAGCACGTCCCGGGCTGCACTGAATTTCATAGATTCCACCTGTTAATAAATATTGGACATCAATCTTTTGTTGTAATTATTAAGCGGACTTAATCCTGTGGATAAAAATAAAAACACCTTAAAAAACAACAAGTTAAATACTAAAACCTTGCTTCAGATCTCCTGAGCGACCTGCAGGCCTCCTGTGGGCAGCCTGTGGATAAAATAGGCCCACCGCGTTGTCCACCGGTTATCCACACTATCCTGTCAGGGTTCTCAACAGATTCATATAGTCGTCATCGACACGCTTGTCGGTCTCGCGCAGCGCCTGGACGCGGCGGCAGCCATGTAGAACCGTCGTGTGATCGCGGCCACCAAAAGCGTCACCAATTTCGGGCAGGCTGTGGTTGGTGAGCTCCTTCGATAGCGCCATCGCAACCTGCCTGGGCCGAGCAATCGACCGGCTCCGGCGCTTCGACAGGAGATCGGCCACCCGGATCTTGAAGTACTCGGCCACCGTTTTCTGGATATTCTCGATCGACACGAGACGGGCCTGCATCGCGAGCAGGTCGCGAAGCGCCTCTTTGGCAAAATCGAGGTCAATCGGCCGATCGGTGAAACGCGAGTTCGCGATGACGCGCCGCAAGGCGCCCTCGAGCTCGCGAACGTTCGACCGGATGCGCTTTGCAATAAAGAACGCCACCTCTTCCGGTAGCTCGATATCTTCGGCTGCCGCTTTGCTCATCAGAATGGCTACGGACGTTTCGAGCTCCGGCGGTTCTATCGCCACGGTCAGGCCCCAGCCGAAACGAGACTTCAGGCGCTCTTCGAGGCCATTCACTTCTTTCGGATAGCGGTCGCAGGTCAGCACGATCTGTCGCTGGCCTTCGAGCAATGCGTTAAATGTGTGGAAAAACTCTTCCTGGGATCGCTCCTTGCCGGCGAAGAACTGGATGTCATCGATCAGCAGCGCATCGAGCGAGCGGTAGCTGCGCTTGAACTCGGAAATCGTGTTGTGCTGCAGGCCGCGAACCATGTCGCCGACGAAGCGCTCGGAATGAACATAGGCCACCCGGGCTTTCGGGTTCTGCAACAACATGGCGTTGCCGACGGCCTGCATGAGGTGGGTTTTGCCGAGGCCGACGCCGCCATAAATGAACAGCGGATTGTAGGACTTGCCGGGGTTCTCACCGACCTGCGATGCGGCGGCCTTGGCGAGCTGGTTGCTCTTGCCCTCCACAAACGCGTCGAACGTAAACGCTGGATTCAGGTGTGACTCGATCGCCATGGGCGCGGGCTGGGTCGAAGCGACGGCCGTCGGGCGCGGACGGGACGGCGCCGGCTGAACGACCTGCCGCGAGCCGACCTCAACGACGACCTCGGTCTGGAGCCCCTGCGCCGCGACGATTTCGAGGATGCGCGCGATGTAGTGCTGCTGCAGCCAGTCAACGACGAAGCGGTTGGGGGCCAGCAGCCTCAGAACCTCGCCGTCCTCGACGGCCTGCAAAGGTCGGATCCAGGTATTGAAGTCCTGCTCGGGCAGCTCCGCCTGAAGGTCGCGGACGCAACGATTCCAGAGCGTCATCCCAGCTGCCAATTGAGTCCCCAAAAGCGTATCGATTCTAGTTATAAGGTGGAAGACCGGGCAGTCTATAACGTCTGCCTGAGCGCCGCCATATGGAGAACTCCATATGGGTCTTGCCGGCCACCAAAAAGTCTTTGCGGCCCTCTATTGACAGCGATTTGCCATGTGCGTACTCTTGCCGCCCTTCCGGATCGCAGGTCATTGAGTGGCCAGCGGAAAGACCAGGTACCCGACAGATGAAACGTACGTATCAGCCAAGCAAAATCAAGCGTGCACGCACACACGGTTTCCGTGCCCGTATGGCGACGAAAGCCGGGCGCCTCGTACTAAAGCGCCGACGCGCCAAAGGCCGCGCAAAGCTCACGCCCCAGTAGCCACCGCTACCGGCAGCGCCCCACACTTGGCAGGCTGCTCCATTTACAGGCTCCAGAAAGAGAACCGGCTGCTCAATGCCGAGGCATTCGGCCGCGTGTTCAAAAAAGCCACGCGCAGCAGGGACAAATGGTTTACCGTACTCGCCCGGAAGAATGACCTCGATACCGCCCGGCTGGGCCTGGCGATATCGAAAAAGCACTGCCGGCAGGCGACCGGCAGGAATCGAATAAAACGTATCGTCAGGGAGTCGTTTCGACAACACCAGGCGGAGATAAGCGGAATGGACGTTGTTGTCATCAACCAGCCGGCGGCCGCAAAGGCCACCAACCGGCAGTTGTTCGACAGCATGGCGGCTCACTGGCAACGCTGCCAGGCCGGCCGCAATGGCGGTGATCGCGGGAACGAGAGGGATGGATAACCAGAGACTGCTAGTTTGGGCATTGTTCCTGATGCTTGCCTGGATCACATGGCAGCAGTGGGTCGAAGACTATTCTCCGAAGCCGGTGCAGCAACCGCCGGCCGACACTGTTGAGATGCCCGAGCCGGAGGTCACCGACCTGCCGGAGCTCGGTGACACGACGGTCGACGCGCCGGACGTCATGCCGACAGTCGACGGTCAGCCCGAACCGCCAGCGGCGGCGAGCGCACCAACGGTTCGAGTCACGACCGACGTCTTCGATATCGAGATCAGCCTCGAGGGCGGCACGCTGCAGGGGGCGACCCTGCTCAACTACCCGGTCGCCAAGGATCGTCCCGATGACCTCGTGGCGCTGCTCGACACCGATTCGAATCGGCTCGGGCTGCTGCAGACAGGCCTGCGGACGGCGGGCGAGGGCGCCGAACCAAATCATCGCGCTGCGTTCACGAGTGCCCGCAACCGTTTCGAGCTCGGCTCGGCTGATGAGATCGTCGTGCCGTTAACCTGGAGCGACGGCGCCGGCGTTACGGTCGAAAAGCGCTACACCTTTACCCGCGGCAGTTACACGATAGCGGTCGAACAGACCGTGACCAACAACAGCGCCGAGGCCTGGCGCGGCGCCGAGTATGCGCAGTTGCAGCGGCGGTCGTATCCGCTCGAACGGTCGATGTTCGATGTCGATTCGTACTCGTTTGACGGCCCCATCATTTACGACGGCGACAAGTCCGAGAAGCTGGACCGCGACGACCTGATCGACGACGGCCCGCATACGCTATCGACGGACAACGGCTGGTTCGGAGCGATCCAGCACCACTTCGTCAGCGCGGTCGTCCCGGAGACGGGCACGAGCCAGCGTTACAGCGTTTCGGTTCGTGGCAATGTGGCGACGGCCAACTCGATCGGGCCGGCTGTCGTCGTAGAGCCGGGCACGGCGAAAACGTTCTCCACGACGCTGTTTGTCGGCCCCAAGCTGCAGGAGCAGCTCGGCGAGATACATGACCGACTGACGCTCACGGTCGACTACGGCTGGCTGACCATTCTGTCTGACCCGCTGTTCTGGCTGCTGAGCAAGGCTTACGACATTTTCGGCAACTGGGGCGTGGCGATCATCGCCGTCACGATCCTGATCAAGCTGCTGTTCTACAAGCTCACCGAATCCAGCGGCCGCTCGATGGCGAAGATGCGCAACCTGCAGCCGCGCCTCAAGGCGCTGCAGGACCGCTACAAGGACGACCGCCAGGCCCTGAGCCAGGCCATGATGGATCTGTACAAGCGCGAAAAGGTAAACCCGGCCGCGGGCTGTTTGCCGATTCTCATCCAGATGCCGTTCTTCCTGGCGTTCTACTGGGTGCTGCTCGAAAGCGTCGAAATGCGCCAGGCGCCGTTCGCGCTGTGGATCACCGACCTGTCGTCCCGCGATCCGTATTTCATCCTGCCCCTGATCATGGGCGCGGCCATGTTCCTGCAGCAGAAGCTCAATCCGCAGGTTGGCGATCCGGTGCAGATGCGCGTGATGCAGATCATGCCAATCATCTTCACGGCATTCTTCGCGTTCTTCCCGTCGGGCCTGGTCCTGTACTGGGTGACGAACACGGTGCTGTCCATAGCGCAGCAGTGGAAGATCAACAGGGTCGTCGAAGCCGAAGCCAGGGCCCAGAAGTCCGGCAAAAAGGCCAAGAAAGCCAAGAACGACTAGCCCGGGCGCCCCTTGCGCGGCCTCGGGTTCTGAGACCGAGTTCACATAATCTGGCTTTTGACATATTGTCTGTGCCGGCGCGTGATGCAACTCACAGTCCCGGCCGGCGGACTCCTTTACATTGACGGCCTGTCTGCAGGAAGAAACCGACCGCCATGAACAGATTTTCCAAGCTCGCTGCCGTTGCCGTAATGCTCCTGGCCCCGTTTGCCGCCATGGCCGACGAGGGCGATTGGTATCTCGCGGTATCGACCATGTATTTCGATGACGACGGCGATCGGCTGCTCGACGACACGTTTGGTGGCCTGCAGCTGCAGGTTGGCAGGGAAATGACCCAGCGCTTCGCGCTGGAGGGCCTGCTCGGTTATCACGATATCGACGGCTTTCCCGCGCAGACACACATCGAGCTCGGTTTGAACGCGATCGGTAAATTCATGCCCGACCGCCTCGTTTCCCCCTATGTGTTCGGCGGGCTCGGATACCTGCACGCGGACGTCGATCTGCCGGACTTCGGCGGCCTGCCGGAGGCAGGGGATACGTCGGGCTCCGGGACGGCGACGGCCGGCATCGGCGTGAACGTCGCTTTCGGTAGCAGCCCCTGGTCATTGCGGGCCGAATACCGCCTGCGCCAGACCTTCAGCGATTCGCTGCTTGATCAAATCGGTTCGATCGGCGTGCAGTACTCATTCGGCGGCGGCCGACAACGCGCGGCGCCGACAACGACTGCCGCGGTTGAGCCCGCCCAAGAGCCGCAGGCCGCGCCCGAAGCGCCGCCGGCGCCCGTACCGCCGGCGGACACCGACGGTGATGGCGTAACGGACGACCGGGACAAGTGCCCCGGAACCGCGGCAGGCAAAGTCGTTGATGCGGACGGCTGCGAGAAGATACAGCTGAAGAACGTTTACTTCGATACCGAGTCTGCGGAACTCAGTGCACGCGCACGGGGCAAGCTCGATGAGACGGCAGCGACCCTGAAGCGGCATCCTGACCTGAAGGTCGAGATCGCCGGTCATGCCGACTCGCGCGGGCCCGAGGACTACAACCAGGCGCTGTCCGAGCGTCGCGCCGAAGCGGTTCGTCGCTACCTCGAGTCGAAGGGCGTCGATACTTCGCGGATGACCGCACGCGGTTACGGCGAGTCACGGCCGGTGGCGAGCAACGATACGGTGCTTGGCCAGTCTGAAAACCGGCGCGTCGAACTGCACGGGATGGGGCGCTAGGGCGTTAGCGACGTCCGCACCTTGACCTCGCCGTGCAGCGTCTGGTGCACGGGGCAACGGTCGGCAATCTCGAGCATCCGCTGCCGCTGCGCGTCATCGAGGTCACCCTCGAGCGTCAGCTCACGGCGGAACTCATCGATCCTGCCGTCTTCGGATTCACAGTCGGCGCAGGCCTCGGCGTGCATCTTGCGGTGAATGACTTTCACGGTCACGGCGTCAAGAGCGATCTCCTTGAAGCCCGCGTACATCTTCAGCGTCATCGTCGTGCAGGTCGCCAGCGCCGCGGATAGCAGCTCGTAGGGTGACGGCCCGCGATTGGAGCCACCCACCGAGGCGGGCTCGTCCGCAACCAGTGCGTGGTCTCCGGCCGCGACCTCGGTATAGAAACCGTCACTCCAGGTCCTGGCGACGACGCTGCCGTGTTCGGCACTTAGCGAATCGTCGCGGATGTCACGCTCCGGCAGGTATCGTGATGCCCACGCTGCGAGCAGACGGCCCGCGTACAGCGAGTCGGCGTTGCTGGACAACAGGTGGTCAGCCTTGTCGAGGCTGGCGAAGCTTTTGGGGTGCTTGGCGGCCTCGTAAAGCGTAGCCGCGTTCTCGATCTCGACGATATCGTCGAGCGGGGCGTGCATGATTAGCAGCGCCTTGCGCAGCTTGCCGACCGACGCGTAGAGGTCGTGCTGTTCGAGGTCGTCGAGAAACTGTTTTTTCACGGTAAACGGCCGGCCGCCGATGTTCACATCCGCCTGGCCGCTCGATTCGAGTTCGTCGCGGGCGTCGCCAAACAGGTGTTCGACATGGGCCGGGTCTGCCGGGGAGCCGATCGTGGCTACGGCTACGGCCGACGGAACGCTGGCCGCCGCCTGTAACACCGCGGTGCCACCAAGCGAATGGCCGATAAGAATGGACGGCGCAGCGTACTCGGCCTCGAGAAAGCGCACGGCGGCGAGCAGGTCAGCAACGTTGCTCGAGAAATTCGTGTCGGCGAACTCCCCTTCGCTGCGGCCAAGCCCGGTGAAGTCGAACCGCAGCACCGCGATGCCGGCATCGGTCAGCGAGCGGCTGATGTTCGTGGCGGACTTCAGGTTGTGTGTGCACGTGAAACAGTGGGCGAACACCGCATAGTCCGTCACCGGGGTTTTCGGCATGTCGAGAGCCCCGGACAGCCGGCGGCCCTCATCGTTCTCGAATTGCACCTGAATGTTCTGCATGACGTTGATTCCTGTGGTCTCATTGGCACATGACGTACCCGGCCGACACAATCGTTGCCGCCGCGACGCCGCCAGGCACTGGTGGCGTCGGCATTGTGCGCGTCTCGGGCGAGGCGGCCGAAGCGATCGCGAAGGCGGTGCTCGGCAGTCTACCGAAACCACGCCATGCGACCCACCGCACGTTCCGTAACGGCGCCGGCGAGGAGCTCGACAGCGGCATTGCCATCTACTTCCCGGCGCCCGGCTCGTTCACGGGCGAGCCGGTGCTCGAGCTGCACGGCCACGGCGGGCCCATCGTCATGAGCATGCTCGTCGACGCGGCCGTCGAGCTTGGCGCGCGGCTGGCGGAACCGGGCGAGTTTACCCAGCGAGCGTTTCTCAACGACAAGCTCGATCTCGCACAGGCAGAAGCCATTGCCGACCTGATCGGCAGTGGCACCGAGCAGGCGGCTCGCGCGGCGCTGCACTCGCTGTCCGGCGTGTTCTCGACGGCCGTCGATGCACTAGCCGAGCAGCTCGTTCGGTTGCGCATGCATGTCGAGGCGGCCATCGACTTCCCCGAAGAGGAGATCGACTTCCTGAGTGACGAGCAGTTGCAGGAACGCATCAAGGACTGCGCCGACGCGTTCGACGATCTGCGCGCACAGGCACGCGTCGGCCGGGTGCTCCGTGACGGCTATCGCGTTGTCATCGTCGGCAAACCCAATGCCGGCAAGTCGAGCCTGCTGAACCGACTCAGCGGCGAGGAGGCGGCGATCGTCACCGAGGTCGCGGGCACGACCCGCGACATCCTGCGCGAACAGATCAACATCGACGGGTTGGCCGTGGAGCTCGTGGACACGGCGGGTCTGCGCGAGGACCCGGACCGGATCGAGGAGGAGGGCATCCGCCGGGCGCGCAAAGCGTTGGCCAGCGCCGACGCCGTGCTCTGGATCCAGGACGCGAACGAGACGCTGCAGGAGCATATCGACGAGGACGTGCCCGAGGGCGCCGAGGTTATTGTCGTGCGCAACAAGATCGACATGACCGGCGATACGCCCGGGCTGGCTGACGACATCCTGTACGTCTCTGCAAAGACCGGCACCGGGATCGACGCCCTGCAGCAGCGGATACGACGGGCGGCGGGTTATCGCGACCTCGGACAGGGCGCGTTCACGGCCCGCAAGCGCCATGTCGATGCCCTGCGCCGCGCCGCCGGCCACTTCGAGACCGGCCGCAAGGCGCTCGAGGAATCAAAGGCCGGTGAGCTGCTGGCCGAGGAGCTGCGCCTTGCCCAGGAAGCGCTCGGCGAGATCACGGGCGCGGTGTCGTCGGACGACCTGCTCGGCCGGATCTTCTCGGAGTTCTGTATAGGCAAGTAAATTCGTCAGGGGGCGAAGCGGGGTTCCGTAATCGGCATCTCGGTGACGGGGCCGTACTTGGCGATGTCGTTACGAATAAGCTCGGCGTCGCCGATGATGACGAACACGAGGTTGCGCGCCCGCGGGTAGACGCTCCTGATGACGGACTGGATGTCTTCGCCCGCGGCCCCGGCAATGGCGGCGCCATAGTCGTTGATATACGAAGCGTCCAGACCGGCCGCCTGCAGGCTGGAGAACTGGCTCGCCAGTTGTGACGATGTTTCGAGGCGCGGCGCGAACTGCCCGAGGATATAGTTCTTGCCCGAGGCGATGAGCTCCTCGGTGAAGCCGTCCTTGCGCATCTGCCTGAGCAGATCCAGCGCCAGGTCGATCGCAACCACCGTGGTGTCCGTTTTCGTGAACGAGACGATGGCGAAAGAGCCCGGCTGCGACGGCCGCGACAGCGCGGACCGTGCGCTGTACGTCAGCCCGGCCTTGGTTCGCATCTCGTCGACGAGCAGCGAAGTGAACCGCCCACCGAACAGCGTGTTCGCGATATCGAGTTCCGCGCGCTGTTCGTAGTCGCGCGCAACGCCGACGTTGCCGATCCAGAAGTAGGTCTGGGTGGCGCCCGGTTTGTCGATGAGCAACACGCGGCGCCCGGCCTGCGGTTCCGCGGGCACGATCTCCGGCAGCGGCTGGGCTGCCGGGCGCCAGTCGGTAAACGCCGCGGTCAGCGCATTGATGACCTCGTCTGCGTCGATGTCGCCGACGACGGAGATGATGAGCCGGTCCGCGCCGACGAAGTCCTCGTAATAACCCCGCAGGTCGCCGTGGGCAACGTTGCCGAGCGAGGTCTCGTCGCCATCGACGGCCGTGCCGTAGGGATGGTCGCCGAATAACCAGGCCGCGCCGTACCGGGGCAGCAGGCCGGGCAGATTTGTGTCTTTGTCCGCGCTGATCAGGTCGACCTGGCGGTCGCGCAGCTTGGCGAACTCGGCGCGGTCGAGCGCCGGGGAGCGCAGCATGTCGGTAAGCAGCTCGATCGCGAGGCCGACATCCCTGGAGAGGAATTCACCCGAGATCGTGATCGACTCCAGCCCGGCCCGCGTGGACAACGTGGCGCCCGCCGCATCCACGGTTTCCGCGAACGTCGCCGCATCGCGCTCGCCCGCCCCCTTCTCGAGCATCGCTGCCAGCAGGCTGGACAGCCCGGCCTTGTTCTCGGGGTCGGTTACCGCGCCGCCGCGAATCATCGCGTTGATGCCCACCAGCGGCACGTCGCGCTTCTCGTGCACGATTAAGACGGCGCCATTGTCGAGCTCGACCATGTGCGGTTCGGGCAGGGTCACGCCCTGGGCCCGGGCCAGCCCCGCAACCACGAGAAGGGCGATCGTGAGCAGGCGCGTCATTCCTGGTCCTCCGGCGGCGCCAGCAGGACCCCGACGGTCATGTTGTCCTCGTCGAACACGGCTGCTGCCGTTTCGCGCAGCTGTTCTGCCGAAACATTCTCGATGCGCGCGGGCACATGGAACAGCGCCTCGTAGTCGCCGTGGAAGACTTCGAAGTCACCAATCACATCGGCCTTGCCGCGAATCGTGGCGAGCTGCCGGTAGATGTCCGAGGCAACGATATTACGGGCTTTCTGCAGTTCCGCATCGGTGACGCCATCTTCGGCAACCCGCTGCAGCTCCTGGAACAGGCGTCGTTCGACGGTTTCGAGGTCGCCGTCCGGCGGTAAGGTCAGGAAGAAGTAGACGAGGCCCGGGTCGAGCCAGGCGCCCCACCAGCTGTCGACCGACAGCACGAGCTGCTCATCTTCGACCAGCAGCCGATGCAGCCGCGACGACTCGCCGCCGGTAAGAATGCTCATCAGCAACGTGAGGTGCAGGGATCGGGGGTCGGAAGCGTCGGTGGCATGGAACGCCATGTGCAGCAACGGCGTCTGTGCCGTCGTTTCGACGACGACGCGGCGAACGCCCATTTGCTCGGGCTCAACCGTGCGGACCGGTGGCGGCGGCTCCTGGGCCGGAATCGACCCGAAGTGCCTGTCGGCCAGCCTGAAGACTTCCTCGGTCGTCACGTCGCCGACGAGCACCATGGTCAGATTGTTCGGCGCGTAGTAGGTGCGGTAGTAGTTCTCGAGGTCCTGGTCAGTCCACTGCTCGATGTCGGACGGCCAGCCAATGACCGGGAACTGGTACGGGTGCGCCACGAACGCCGTTGCAAAAACCTGTTCCATGAGCTTCCAGTCGTTGTTGTTGTCGACGCGCATGCGCCGCTCCGAATAAACGACCTCGCGTTCGCTTTGAACGGAATCGGAGTAGGTCTGGAGGTACTGGAAGCGGTCGGCCTCGAGCTCGAAGACAGTCTCGAGCGCCGAGCGCGGGAACCAGTTGGTATAGACCGTGACGTCATTGGTCGTGTACGCGTTTTTCGAGGCTCCCGCGGCCTCCATTTGCTTGTCGAACTCGCCGGGCTCCAGGTTTTCGGTACCCAGGAACATCATGTGCTCGAAGAAGTGCGACAACCCCGTAATGCCCGGGTATTCATTGCGGCCGCCTGCGCGCACGAACGTGTACATCGCGACATTCGGAATATCATGGTCGGGCCAGGCGATCACGGTCAGGCCGTTGTCGAGCGTGAGCCGGCGGATCTCGGGTGGTGTCGTGGCGCGCACCGGAGCATCGCCTTCGGGCACGCCCGGAACCAGGAACTCGAATGTCGGCAACAGGCGCTGTCCGAACACGGCCAGCACACCGAGCACGAGCAGCACGGCGACGGCAGCATTCAGCTTCTGGCCGGTCTTGTAGACGATGGATTGAGTCTGGTCGACGTCGACGGCTTTCTTGAGCCCTACGGGTGTAATCTCGTACGTCCACGCAAACCACAGCGCGACCGGAAAGCCGACGATCAGCACGAAGTACATGAACGTTTCGGTCCATACCGGCACCGTCACTTCGGATTGGATGGCGCCGACGAACCAGACGACCAACCAGCTCAGAACGGCATACAGCAGCGCAACCTTGAAAACGTTGCGGCGGCGCATTTCTGCGAACAGGGCCATACGGGAATCCTACCCCAGCAAGCCCTCGCGCCGATACAGGCGTGCACAGATCCAGGTGAGCACGCCACCTATCGTGAGCGTGCTGCCGGCTGAAATAGCCACGTGCAGCAGGTTGACGGGCTCGTTCTTGATCATGTCCACGAGGATCAGGTGCTGGCTGAGACTCGGCACAAACATGAACTCGAGCTGCGGCCGCAGCGTCAGGATGCTGACGATCAGGATCGGCAGCGTCGGGGCGACCAGCACGACGCTCAGCCAGGTCTGCGCCTCCTTGTAACTCTTCGTGAACGACGCGACGAGCGTCATCAGCGAAGCGCCGAGCAGAATGAAGGGCGACAGGACCAGGAAAGCGGCCGCGACGACGGGCGGGCCGAAGTTGGGCGTCATGCCCAGCTGTTCGAGCGGCATGAACTTGAGCGCAAAATAGAACGAACACAGGCTCAGCAACAGCGACACCGCCATGAAGACACAGGTGGCCGCGATCTTGCCAATCATGAGCTGGTCGCGAGTCACCGGCAGCGACAACAGCGGCTCCAGCGAGCCGCGCTCGCGTTCACCGGCCGTCGTGTCGATGGCCAGGTACATGCCGCCCATCAGCAGCGCGAAAATGAAGAAGTAACTCATCATGCCCAGCAGAATCGCCGACCGGCCGCTGGGCGTGGAGACGTCGACCTCGTCGACGTTGATCGGCCGCAATACCAGCGGGCTGACGCCGCGAGCCACGAGTCGCATGCCGGCGATTTCCTGGCTGTAGGAGTGCAGCGCAGTCCGCACGCGCCGGGCATCACGCTCGGCCTGGGTGTTGGCCTGGTCGGAGATGAGCTCGACCCTGGCCGGCGAACCCTCGGCGAACTGCTCGCCGAAATTCTCGGGGACGATGACAACGACGTCGTGCTCGCCAACCGTCACGGCCCGCATCGCAGCTTCGCGGGTTTCCGGGCCGGCGACGACGTCGATGTTGTGGCTGCGCATGTACTCCATGAGATTGGGCGCATGCTGCTGGCCGATCACGGGCACTTCGAGGGAGCGGTCGATGTCGTCGAGTGAGCGTTCGATGGACAGGTTGATAACGAACGCGAACAGCATCGGGCCGAACAGCGGGCCCATGATCAGGGCGGACGCGAGCGTGCGGCGGTCGCGGAAGTTGTCGATAACTTCCTTGGCGAAGACAGTCAGCGAGGTTCTCATGAGGCCGGCTCCACCATTTCGATGGCCTTCACGAAAGCGTCTTCGAGGTCGTCACAGCCCGTGCGTTCGCGGATGCCGTCCGCCGAATCGTCGATCGCGACCTTGCCGTTGGCAATAATCACGATGTCGTCGCAGAGCGCGGCGACCTCCTGCATGACGTGACTCGAGAACAGCACGCAACGGCCGGCGTCCTTGAGCTTGAGAATCAGGTCGCGCAGCGACCGGGTTGCCATGACGTCGAGGCCGTTGCTCGGCTCGTCGAGAATCACGTTCTGCGGGCTGTGGACCAGCGAGCGGGCGATCGCCACCTTGGTGCGCTGGCCCTGGGAGAAGCCCTTGGTCTTGCGGTCGGCAAAGTCGCCAATCTCGAGCAGGTCGACCAGGGACTCGACGCGCTCGTCGATCGCGTCCTTGTCGAGACCGCAGAGCTTTGCGTAGTAAGCGACATTCTCGCGAGCCGTCAGGTGCGGGTACAGCCCGGCGCCGTGCGGTAGCGCGCCGATGCGGCGCCGGGCCGAAAGGCTGTCGGTGACGACGTCGCAGCCGTCGATCGACGCGTTACCCTCGTCGGGGCGCAGGACCGTGTAGAGCACGCGCAGCGTCGTGGACTTGCCAGCGCCATTGGGGCCGAGCAGCCCGGTGATCTTGCCGTCGGGGGCCTCGAAGCTGACGCCCCGCACGGCGCGCACGTCGCCGAACGACTTGTGTATGCCGCTGACCTTGATCATGGCTGTGGTCCCGAGAAGTCGACGAAAAACGGCATGATGAATGCGCGCTCCATGCAGGAATAGTCCAGGCCGGCGGGATCGGCCGTGGCGATGAAGCTGGCAATGACGTCGGGCATGCAGCCCGCGGCGACCTGGCCATGGCCCTGGTGCGTGTTCGCGATGTGCACATGGTTGGTCATCTCGACGAGCGCCATCTCGGCGTACCCCGGCGGCGTAATCGGGTCGGACGTTCCCGACAGCAGCAGCACGGGAATGTCGGTCGCAAGCGGCTCATTGAAATCGGCATCCAGGGGCCCTTGTGGCCAGACCGAACAAATGGTCTCGAGCGCTTCGAGCTGCATGGCGCCGATGTAGGTCTTTTCCAGGGCCTCGAAGTCCACGTCGTCGCGCTCGATAAACGGCAGGTCTTCGGTGCACATGACCGAGTTGTGCATGCCGAGGGCCAGCGCATCGGCAAGGCTCGTCATCGTCAGCTGGAACTGCGCCGCGAGCGGCACGTAGTTGCCGTTGGCGGCTTCGTGAATCACCAGTGGGAGAATGGCGATCGATTGGGGCTGGTATGCCAGCAACCGGACAGCGCCGGCCAGCTCGTTCTTGCCAAACCTGATCTCGGTCGGGCGGCCGGTGACGGGGTCGAGCAACCGGACCCGGGCCGGGCTTTCCTCGAGCGCCGAACGCAGGCTGGCGAAGTCGAGGTCGATCTCCGGAAAGCGCTCGTTGCAGGCGGCGTCCTCGGCGCAGCGCGCGAAGATCTCGTCGATGGCGCGCTGGGCCTCCATCGCGATGCCCGGGCCCAGGGGAAGCTGCGGCGGGACAACGCCGTCGATCACGACCGTTCGCGTCGACTCGGGGTAGCGGCGCGCGAAATGCTGCGCCACGCGCGAGCCGTAAGAGGTGCCGAGCAGGTTCAGCGCCGGGTAACCCAGCGCCTCGCGCAGGGCCTCGAGGTCGGCGACGGCGACGCTGGTCGTGAAGAACGTCGGGTCATGGGGCAGCTGTTCGAGGCAGGCGCGCGTGAACGCAATGGTCTCTTCCTCGCTGTACTGGCCCTCGACGATGTCGTCGTCGATCGGGCAGTCCATGTGTGCGGACTCGCCGGTGCCGCGCTGGTCGATCAGCAGGATGTCGCGCTCGCGGCGGACAGGTTCGAACGCTTGAGCCTAAGCCGAATAGAACTGGATGGCGCTACCGCCGGGGCCGCCGGCCAGGGGCACGAGCGGGTCGAGCTCGGGGTTCAGGTCGAGAGCGGGCACAACCGCGACGCGCAGCTCGAGCTGCTCGCCGTCCGGGTTGGCGGGATCCAGCGGGCGCTGAAAGTTGCCGCAGCGCGCCTTGATGCCGGGATACCCGGGTCCTGCGCTGATGCGGCAGTCCTCGAGCTCGAGCGCGCCGCCCGCAAGCGGCAGGCACAAGAGGAGCAGCGTCAATGCTGACGTTCTAACCATAATCACCCGTGGAATCCTGAAGCGCTGCCATCTTGGCCATATGCTGCGGTCATGTAAAGCGCTAAAATGCGCCACCCTTTCTGCTCAATCTTTAACCAATGTCGACAGCGTATGACGTCATAGTGGTCGGAGGCGGCCACGCCGGTACGGAGGCCTCACTGGCCGCCGCGCGCGCCGGCGCCCGCACGCTGCTCGTCACCCACAGCCGGGGCGGCCTCGGGCAGATGAGCTGCAACCCGGCCATTGGCGGCATTGGCAAGGGCCACCTGACGCGGGAAATCGATGCGCTCGGCGGCGCGATGGCGGTGGCGATCGATCGTGCCGGCATCCAGTTTCGCACCCTGAACGCCAGCAAGGGCCCGGCCGTGCGCGCAACCCGCGCCCAGGCAGATCGCGACCTGTACAAGCAGGCGATACGCGCAATCGTCGAGGGCCAGCAGAACCTCGACATCCTGGAGCAGGCTGTCGACGACCTCGTTGTCGAGGGCGAGCGCGTGGCCGGCGTGGTCACGACCGACGGCACGCGCATCCCCGCCGCTGGGGTCGTGCTGACGACGGGCACGTTCCTGGGCGGCCGCATCCTGGTCGGGCAGACAGAGCAACCGGGAGGCCGCGTCGGTGACGCGCCATCGATCGCGCTCGCCGAACGCCTTCGGGAACTGCCGTTTCGCGTGGCGCGACTGAAGACCGGCACGCCGCCGCGGCTCGACGGCCGTACGATCGACTACAGCGTGATGCAGGAACAGCCCGGCGACGATCCGCGCCCCGTGTTCTCGTTTATCGGCCGGCGCAGCCACCATCCGCGGCAGGTGTCATGCCACATCACAAAGACGACGGCCGAAACACACGACATTATTCGTGGTTCGCTCGACGAGTCGCCGATGTACACGGGCATCATCGAAGGCGTGGGTCCGCGCTACTGCCCGTCGGTCGAGGACAAGATCGTGCGCTTCGCCGACAAGGAGTCGCACCAGGTGTTCGTCGAGCCCGAGGGGCTCAACACGCCCATCGTCTACCCGAACGGCATCTCAACGAGCCTGCCCCGCGAGACGCAGGTGCGGTTCGTGCGGTCGATCCCGGGCTTCGAGAATGCCGAGATCACCCAACCCGGGTATGCGATCGAGTACGACTACTTCGATCCGCGCGACCTCAGGCCGACACTCGAAACGCGAGCGTTGCAGGGACTTTGGTTTGCCGGGCAGATCAACGGCACCACGGGCTACGAAGAGGCTGGCGCCCAGGGCCTGCTGGCCGGCCTCAACGCGGCGCGCCACGCGCAGGGCGAAGAACAGTGGTTCCCGCAGCGGCAGGAGGCTTACCTGGGTGTGCTCGTTGACGACCTGATTACCCGCGGCGTCAGCGAGCCCTATAGAATGTTCACGAGCCGCGCGGAATACCGGCTCACGTTACGCGAGGACAACGCCGACCAGCGACTGACACCGGTTGGCCGCAAGTTCGGCCTGATCGACGATATGCGCTGGTCGGCGTTCAACGACAAGATGGCGGCCGTAGTCGCGGAGCAGGAGCGCCTGGCGAGCAAGCGGGCGAATGGCAGCAGCGCGGCCGAATTGCTGAAACGGCCGGAGAACGGTTATGCCGATGTGGTCGCGCTTGACCACGTGGGTGAGATGCCGGGAAGTTTCGCCCAGGAAGTGCGCGAGCAGATTGAGACGCAGGTCGAAGTCCAGGCCAAGTACGCGGGCTACATTGACCGCCAGGAGCGCGAGATTGCCAGGCATGCGAAACAGGAGTCGCTGCGGCTGCCCGAGGATCTCGACTATGCCGAGGTTGACGGCTTGTCGAACGAGGCGCGGCAACGACTGGAGGTCGCAAGACCAGTAACGCTGGGCCAGGCGTCGCGGCTGGAAGGCATGACGCCGTCGGCGGTCTCGCTGTTACTCGTGCACCTCAGGAAACGCCGTCTCAGGAAAACTGCTTGATGTCCAAACTGCGCGTTTTTGTCTACATCGTTCTTTTCGCCGCCGCGGCCTTTGTCGTCTGGCAGTACCAGGCAACCGAAGAGCCCGGAGAGCCCGACACGTCCGTGCTGCATCGCGGCATGCCGGCCGACCCGGAGTCGGTAGACCCGCAGAAGTCCCGCAGCACCCAGGCCGGGGACATACTGCGCGATATTGGCGAGGGTCTGCTCGGGTACTCGCCAACGGGCGAACTGGTCCCCGCCGCAGCCGAGTCGTGGGACATTTCCGAGGACCTTCTGACCTACACCTTCGTCATTCGTGACGGCGCGCGCTGGTCGAACGGCGACCCGCTGACGGCACACGACTTCGTCTTCAGCCTGCGGCGGCTCGTCGATCCGGCGACAGCAGCTTTCTACGCAAACTCGATCGCCGTTGTCGCCAACGCGGAAGCGATCCTGGCGGGCGAGCTGCCGCCCGACGAGCTGGGCGTCGAAGCGCTCGACGATCGCGCGCTGGCAATACGGCTGGAACGACCGACTCCATATCTATTAAGCCTGTTGACGCTCCCGGTTACGTTCCCGGTGCACGCGGGATCGATCGTCACTCACGGTGACGAGTTCACGCGGCCAGGCAACCTGTTGTCGAACGGCGCCTACAAGCTGGACGCATGGACGCCCGGGTCGCTGCTGGCGCTTAGCCGCAACGAGCACTACTGGAACAACGCCGAGACGGCGATCGACGAGGTGCGGCATCACGTGCTGACGCAGGGCGTCACCGAGCTGAATCGCTATCGCGCCGGCGAGCTGCACATCACGAGCACGGTGCCGCCCGACAACTTCGCCCAGGTCCGCGAGGAGTACGGCGACGAGCTGCGCGTCGCCCCGTACATCGGCGTGTACTACTACGGCTTCAACCTGACGAAGCCGCCGTTCAAGGACAACCCGGGCCTGCGCGAGGCGCTGTCGATGGCGATCGACCGGGACGTGCTCGTCGAGAAGATCGTCGGCCGCGGCGAGGCGCCCGCATACAGCTGGGTGCCGCCCGGCGTCGACAATTACGAGCCGCGGCGCCTGGCATTCGCGGACATGAGCCAGGACGAACGCAACGCGCGGGCACGCCGGCTCCTGGCCCAGGCCGGGTACGGGCCTGACAATCCGCTGCAGATCGAACTCCGCTACAACACGTCCGATGAACACCGGCGCATAGCCCTGGCCGTGCAGGCCATGTGGAAGGACGTGCTCGGCGTGGAGGCTACGCTCATCAACGAGGAACACCAGGTGCTGCTTGCCAACATGCGGGAGGCTGAAGTGACGCAGGTGTTCCGGTCCAGCTGGATTGGCGACTACAACGATGCGCACACGTTCCTGAGTATTTTCGAAAGCGATAACGCGGGGAACATGCCGCGCTATGCGAACGAGGAGTTCGATGCGGTCATGGATCAGGCTGCGCGCCAGGTCAATCCGAAGTGGCGCCGCGTTCACCTCGAAGAAGCAGAGCGCGTCTTCCTGGCGGATCACGCGGTGATCCCGCTGTACTTCTTCGTCAGCAAGCACCTCGTCAGCCCCGGGGTCCAGGGCTGGGGAGACAATGTGCTGGATTATCATTACAGTCAGCACCTGAGCCTGGCGCCTGTTGACGTCACGCCCTGACCGGAAACAGCTTTGCTGCTATACGCCCTGAAGCGACTGCTGGGCGCAATTCCGACGCTGCTGTTGGTGATTGTGCTTGCCTTTCTGATGGTGCACGCTGCACCGGGCGGTCCGTTTGACGACGAACGCGTGCTGCCGCCGGACACCCGCGAAGCGCTCGAAGCGGCTTACAATCTCGACCAGCCGCTGCATCAGCAATTTCTCAATTATCTCGGCGGCGTCGTCACTGGCGACCTCGGCCCGTCATACCATTACCGCGACTATTCCGTTGGCGAACTGATCGGCAACGCGTTCCCCGTGTCGTTGCAGCTGGGCGCGATGGCAATCCTGCTGGCCATGGCCGCCGGCGTATCGGCGGGCACCTACGCCGCGCTGCACCGCAATACGCTCCTCGACCGAACCGTCATGGGCTTCGCGATGACCGGCATCTCCATCCCGGTCTTCGTCATCGCGCCGGTGCTCGTGCTGCTGTTCGCGGTGAAGCTGCAATGGCTGCCGGCAGGCTGGAGCGGCAACGGCGGCGCCGGACGCCTGGTGCTGCCGGTCGTTTCGCTGGCGCTGCCACAGATCGCGTATATCGCTCGCCTGACCCGCGCCAGCATGATCGACGTACTGTCGTCGGACTTTATTCGCACGGCGCGCGCGCAGGGCCTGGGCACGGGCGCGGTCATTCGCTACCACGCGCTCAAGCCCGCGATGTTGCCGGTGCTGTCGTACATGGGTCCGGCGATCGCGGCGATCCTGACCGGGTCGGTCGTCGTCGAGGAGATCTTCGGCATTCCTGGGCTCGGGCAGTTCTTTGTGCGCGGCGCGCTCAATCGCGATTACACGCTCGTGCTCGGCATCGTGATCTTCTACGCGATGCTGGTCGTTCTGCTGAACCTGCTGGTCGACCTGCTTTACGGTGTCATCGATCCGAGGATACGGCGCCGATGAGGCGGAGCATCAAGATCAGTGGCGGCATTCTGCTCGGCATCATCCTGGTGTCGCTGGTCGGGCCGTTGCTAAGCCCGCATGCGTACGACCAGACCAATTTCGACGCATTGCTGACACCGCCAACATTCGATGGGCTGCACCTGTTCGGCACTGACGACCTCGGCCGCGATCTGTTCGTGCGCTCGATGCTCGGCGTGCAGGTCACGATCCTGGTTGCCGTTGTGGCCAGCATCGTGAGCCTGGTCATTGGCGTGGTCTATGGCGCCATTGCGGGGTACGTCGGCGGGCGCGTCGATGCGCTGATGATGCGCTTTGTGGACACACTGTACGCCCTGCCGTTCATCTTCTTCGTCATCCTGCTGATGGTGGCGTTCGAGCGTAATTTTCTTTTGATCTTCGTGGCCATCGGCGCGATCAACTGGCTCGACATGGCCCGCATCGTGCGCGGGCAAACGCTGAGCCTGCGCGAACGCGGGTTCGTGGAGGCCGCACGGCTGATGGGCGCATCGCCGGGCCGGATCCTGTTCCGTCACATCACGGCAAACCTGGTCGGGGTCGTCGTCGTGTACGTGACGCTGACGATCCCACAGGCGATTCTCGTCGAGTCGTTCCTGAGTTTCCTCGGTCTCGGCATACAGGAGCCGCAAACGTCGCTGGGCTCGCTGGTCGACGGCGGCGTCAACCAGATGGAAGGCGCGTCGTACCTGTTGCTGATTCCGGCCGCGCTGCTGGCGACGATCCTGTTGTTGTTCAATTTTCTCGGCGATGCGTTGCGCGACGCCTTCGATGCGCGGGGTGACCTGTGAGCCTGCTCGAGATCGACAACCTGTCGATACGCTATGGCGAACAGACTGCGGTCGACGGCGTTACGTTCGCGATCGATGCGGGCGAGTCGGTCGGCCTGGTCGGCGAGTCGGGCTCGGGCAAGTCGCAAACCGCGCTGGCCGTGCTGGGCCTGCTGCCGGCTACGGCAAGCGTTAGCGGCAGCATTCGTTTCGCCGATCAGGAGCTGGTAGGCGCTGGCGAATCCGAGCTCGACGCCGTTCGGGCCACGAAAATTGCGATGGTCTTCCAGGACCCGATGCAGGCCCTGAACCCCTACCAGTCGATCGGCGGGCAGCTCAGTCGCATTCTCGTGCATCACAAAATTGCTAATAGCCGCGCAGCGCGCGACCGGGTCGTCGAGATGCTCGAGCGGGTCGGTCTGCCCGATCCGGAGCGGCAGTACCGCGCCTATCCGCACGAGCTGTCGGGCGGCATGCGCCAGCGCGCGATGATTGCCTCGGCGCTGCTTTGCGAACCGGACCTGCTCATTGCCGACGAGCCGACCACGGCGCTGGATGTGACCGTGCAGGCGCAGATTCTCGACCTGCTCGAAGAGCTGCGCCAGGACACAGCGTTGCTGCTGATCACCCATGACCTCGGCGTCATCGCCGGGCGCTGCGAGCGCATGGTCGTGCTCGACAATGGCAGGGTCGTCGAGAAGGGCGCGACACGCGACGTGTTCGGCAGCCCGGCGCACGAACACACGAGGGCGTTGCTGGACGCTGCCCGCGTTGATCGTGATGTCCACCTGAAGCCTCCCGAACCCGAAACCTGCCTCGACGTGCGCGGCGCGCAGGTTGAGTACATGACCGGCGGTGGGCTGCGGTTACGGGCCGTGCGGGGCGTGGACCTGCACATTCGTAATGGCGAGAACCTGGCCATCGTCGGCGAGTCCGGATCGGGCAAGTCAAGCCTGGCCCGCGGCCTGCTGGGGCTCGTTCCGTTGCACGAAGGCCGCGTCGAATTCGCCGGCGCCGAGTTGCCACGGCGGCTCGACGATCGGCCGCGCGAACAGCGGCCGGCGCTGCAACTCGTCTTCCAGGACCCGGCCGCATCGCTCAATCCGCAGATGCGCGTCGCAGACCTGGTATCGGAGCCGCTCAGGATTCACAAGAAGAACCTGGACAGCGATGCCCGGCGCGAGAGCGCCGCGGACATGCTCGAGAAAGCGGGCCTCGGGCGCGAGTACCTGGACCGCTACCCGCATGAGCTGTCCGGCGGGCAGGCGCAGCGCGTGGCGATCGCTCGTGCGCTAATACTCAAGCCCGCCGTACTGGTTTGTGACGAGGCCGTCGCGGCGCTCGATGGCACGGTTCGCGAGCAGATCCTGCAGCTGTTGCGCCAGCAACAGCGAGACGGGCATTTCACCATTATCTTCATTACCCATGATCTCGCCGTGGCGCGAGAGATCAGTCACCAGGTCATCGTGATGTACCTGGGCGAGCCCGTCGAACAAGCGGCGACGGCGGACCTGTTCGACAACCCGAGACACCCGTATTCAAGGGCGTTGCTGAACGCCGCGCCGGTACCCGATCCGGCTAACCCGGGCGGCAAGACCAGCGTGTCGGGAGAGGTGCCCTCGGCACTGGACCCGCCGACAGGCTGCGCGTTTCATCCGCGCTGCCCGCATGCCAAGGAGCGCTGCCGCGACGAGCAGCCCGAGCTACGGGAGATAGGCGTCCGCTTCGTGCGTTGCCACTTCGCCGAGGAGCTAGTTTAGTCCCGGAATTATCCCCGGCATCGGCGCGCCGTTGACGGTCAGCAAGCCGTTGCTGAACTCTGCCTGCATGCGGTAGCCGCTGCCCTCCGGGCGCAGGAAGCCCATCGCCACGGCCGCACCAATCTGCGGGTCCAGGCTCAGCACATACTCGTACAGCTCATCGGGCACAGTGAGATCGAGGCTGGCATCGACGGCCAGCAACAGCGACGTAACGACAAAGTCGTCGATGACGGTCGGCTCGACCTGCACGTCGAATTTCGAGGAGAAGGTTCCCGCCGACATCGCAATATCGAATCGATCGATGCGCACCTCGAAACCTTTGGCAAACAGTGCCCGAAGATCGTCCTCAACCGCGAGCCGCAGTTCTTCCTCGTTGGCGAAGGTCTCAACACGGTCGAGCACGTCCGAGAGGTGACTTATCGCTGCGGCATCCGCGCCCGAGATCGAGGCGTCGAAGCTCATCGTCGATGGCCCGAACTGCCCGAACGGGATGTACTCGAAATCGAGGACCGTTCGACCGGAGAGCAGGTCGCCATCCAGCGATGCCACCGAGGTCACATTGAGTCGCCCGGTTTCCGTGCGACCGAACTCTGACGGAAAGGCGATCGATTCGACCGATATCATCGCGTTACCGACCGAAAACCCGAACGGCGTTGCTTGTTGTTCGCCTTCGAAGATGATCGTGCCGATGGATACCTCGTCGCCCGGTGACGCCAGCACGACCTCGGCGATCGTGCCATTGAAGCCCACGGTGCTGCTGGCCGCGCTCATCGTAATCAACGCATCGACATCGCCCCAGTGCACGGCCTCGCCACCATCGTCGAAGGAGCCCGGCTCAACGACGAGGTTCGACTGCAATTCGCCGGTCAGGCCGACCTTGCTGTAAATCGTGCCGGGCAAGTCGACTGTGCCGCCGCTGGCGAACTCGGCCTGCAGCGTCGAGATAGCGCTCCCCAGGCCGGGCGCCAGCGAGCCCTGTGATCTGCCCATTGAAGAGACCGGCACGAGGCCGTGATCGATGCGCGTGTCGATGATCAGGGCGGGGATGCCGCTGTAGCCGCTGTCCTGGAACAGCACGTTGAGCACGTCGCGGACGTCGCCGTCGTTGAGCTCGATGCGGTGCCTGCCCTCGGAAGAAAACCAGCCCCGGTCGAAACCCTGCGACGTTACGCTGAACTCGCGGCTTTCATTCGCGGCCCAGTCGAGGTTGTCGTCCATCGATTGCTCGGCGAGTTTGCCGACGATGCCGGGCGAGACGAGGACGACCAGCGCGAGCGCCAGCAGCAGGAAGACGAAGCTCTTTTTCACGGTTAAATTCCAAGGCGGTGCTATCGAGGGCGAGATGCTAGCACGTGGGTAGGGGTATTCCGGGCTGGAAAACGGGAGCGGTTGTCACTACCATAGCGCCCTCGATCTGTCGGGCCCGCCCGTCTGTCAACTCAACGCGTTGAAAACCAAGTGATTATCAAGACCAAGATTGCAATCGTTGCGGCCTTGCTGCTGCTATCTGGCCCGGCATTCGCCGAGGGTGACCCGGAAGCCGGGGCGGCTATCGGCTATTCGTGCCTCGGCTGCCACGGCATCGAGGGTTATCGTAATGCCTACCCGTCGTTTCGTGTGCCGAAGCTGGGCGGCCAGACGTCTACTTACATGGAGATTGCGCTGCGGGGCTATCGCGACGGCATGCGCGAGCATCCGACCATGGTGGGGCAGTCCAGCAGCCTGACGGATCAACAGATAGCGGACGTATCGGCCTTCCTGGCAAGTTTCGGCAGCGAGGCGGTTGAAGCCGGCGGCGGCACCGCGCCGAATTTCGAGAAAGCCGCGGCCTGCGCGGCCTGCCACGGGCAGAACGGTATCAGCGTCTCACCGCCCTGGCCGACGCTGGCGGGCCAGCACGAGGAGTATCTCGTGCACGCGCTCAACCAGTACCGGGACGGTTCACGCAAGGACCCGGTCATGAGCCCGATGGCGGCGCCGCTGACCGACGAAGACGTCAAGTTGCTGGCGAAGTATTTTTCGAGCCTTCCGGGACTCGAGACAACCACCAAGGCCGATTGACCGCCGCCACGACAATACTCAATGATGGCATTGTCGCCATCGACACCGAGTATGCGCGCTCGTTACAGGACGCGAGCCACCTGATCGTCGAGGACGGGCGCGCCGCGTTCGTCGACACGGGCGTCAACGACAGCGTCCCGTTACTACTGGATGCCCTGCGCGGCCAGGATCTCGATATCGGCGACGTCGACTACGTCATCCTGACCCACGTCCATCTCGACCACGCCGGCGGCGCGGGTTTGCTCATGCAGGAATTGCCGAACGCGCGCTGCGTGGTGCATCGCTACGGCGCGCGGCACATGATCGATCCGGCGAAGCTGGTTGCCGGCACCGAGGCCGTCTATGGCGTCGAGCAGACGCAAAACACCTACGGCACGATCCGCCCCATCGATGAGGATCGCATTCACGTTCCCGAAGACGGCGACTGGCTGTCGCTGAACGGCCGCGAGCTGCAGCTCCTCAACACCGAAGGCCATGCGCGCCACCATCACGTCATTCACGATCCGGCTTCGAAGGGCGTGTTTACGGGCGACAGTTTCGGCGTTTCCTACCGGGAGCTGGACACGGACAGCGGCGAAATCGTGTTTCCCACCTCGACGCCCGTGCAGTTCGACCCGCCCGAGGCGCACAAAGCGGTCGATCGGATCATGGGCTGCGAGCCGGAGCAGCTGTACCTGACGCACTATAGCCGCGTTCGCAACCTCGACCGGTTGGCGCAGCAGATGCACGCGGGCATCGACGCCTACGTCGCGATTGCGGAGCAGCACGAGTACGACGACGACCGGTCCGCAAACATTCGCGACGGGCTCACGGAGTACTATGCAGAAAAACTGGCCGACCATGGCTACGCCGGCAGTCGGGAAGAGATGCTCGAGGTCATGAGCATCGACATCGAGCTCAACGCCCAGGGCCTCGAGTTTTGGCTGGAGAAAAGAAAACAATGACGACATTCCGCGCCTACCGAATCGACAAACAGGACGATGGCATCGTGGCCGGCTTTCAGGAGATGGCGGTCGACGACCTGACCGACGGCAACGTCGTCATCAAGGTCAGTCACTCCACGATCAACTACAAAGACGCCCTGGCCGCGACCGGCACGGCGCCCATCCTGCGGCGCTACCCGCTCAACGGGGGCATCGACCTGGCGGGTGTCGTCGAAAGCTCCGACGATGCCGAGCTGCAGCCCGGCACTCCCGTGCTCGTCAATGGTTGCGGGCTTGGCGAGACCGTCGATGGCGGCTACGCCGAGTACGCACGGGTCGACAGCAGCAGCGTCGTGCCGATCCCCGACGGCATGACCGCCGCCGAGGCGATGCAGATCGGGACGGCCGGATACACGGCCGCGCTTGCGATTCACCGCATGGAACAGAATGGCCAGCGCCCGGAAAACGGACCCGTCGTCGTCACCGGCGCAACCGGTGGCGTCGGCAGCATCGCGATCGACATGCTCGATGCGCGCGGTTACGAGGCGGTCGCCGTTTCCGGCAAGCCGGACGCGGAGGGATACCTCAAGAGCATCGGCGCGCGGCGCATCCTGCTGCGCGATGAGATCGACTTCGGCAAGCGGCCCATGGAGAAGGCGGAGTGGGCCGGCGCCATCGACAACCTGGGTGGCGACTATCTCGCCTGGCTGACGCGGACGATGGATTATGGCGGCAATATCGCGGCCATCGGCCTGGCGTCCCACATCAAGCTCGAGACAACCGTAATGCCGTTCATCCTCAGGGCCGTCTGCCTGCTCGGCATCAATTCTGTCGACACGCCGCGCGACCTGCGCCTTGCGGTCTGGTCTCGCATCGGCGGCGACTTGCGGCCACGGCACCTCGACACAATTGGCAGCCGGACCATCGGCTTCGACGAATTGCCCGGCGCGTTCCAGGCCTTCATCGACGGCACCGTGACCGGCCGCATCGTCGTCGAGATTTAGCCAACGTCATTGCGAGCCCGTAGGGCGAAGCAATCTTTCCAGAACGCTCAATTTGGGAAACGGCTCCGCCGTGGTTTAAAATCGCTTTCCGCGAAATTTTAATGACGATTAAAACGTCGCGCGCAACCATCCAGGAGCATCCAACATGAGTGCTGGAGCACGTTTCCGGGCGGCGCTCGACGCCGAACACCCCCTCCAGATCGTGGGCGCGATCAACGCCTACACGGCGCTGCTCGCCGAGCGGGCGGGCTTTCGCGCCCTGTACCTGTCCGGGGCCGGCGTGGCGAATGCGTCCTTCGGGCTGCCCGACCTCGCGATGACCACGCTCAACGACGTGTGCGAAGACATCCGCCGCATCGCTTCGGCGACGGACCTCCCATTGCTCGTCGATGCCGATACGGGCTGGGGCAGCGCATTCATGATTGGCCGGACAATTCGCGAGATGACCAGGGCCGGCGCCGCGGGCTGCCACCTCGAGGACCAGGTTGCCGTGAAGCGCTGCGGACACCGGCCGGGCAAGGCGCTTGTCGATCCCGGCGAGATGTGCGACCGCCTCAAGGCGGCCGTTGACGGCCGCATCAACGACGACTTCATTATCATGGCGCGGACCGACGCGCACGCGGTCGAAGGCCAGCAGGCCGCACTCGACCGGGCGGCCGCGTACGTCGAGGCCGGCGCCGACATGGTCTTTGCCGAGGCGCTGACCACGCTGGATGAGTACCGGCAGTTCACGGACGCGATCAAGGTGCCGGTACTCGCGAACCTGACCGAGTTCGGCAAGACGCCGCTGTTCACGACCGACGAGCTGGCGGACGCCGGCATCCGCATGGCGCTGTACCCGCTCACGGCGTTCCGGGCCATGTCGAAGGCGGCGCTGGACGTATTCACCGAGCTGCGGGAGAAGGGCACGCAGTCCGGCGCCATTGACCGAATGCAAACGCGCGCGGAGCTGTACGATGTACTGGGCTACCAGGCGTATGAAGACAAGCTCGACGAGCTCTTCAAAGAGCAAGGACTGAAGCAATGACGGATAAGAAAAAGACCGGCGGTCTCGCCGGCGTAACTGCCGGCAAGACAGCCCTGTGCACCGTTGGTAAGGAAGGCGCTGGCCTGACCTACTGCGGTTACGATATCTACGACCTCGCCGACAACGCGAGCTTCGAAGAGGTCGCCTACCTGCTGCTGCACGGCAAGCTGCCGACGCGCGCCGAACTCGATGCCTACGTTGTCAAGATCAAGTCGCTGCGCGGCCTGCCCGATGCACTCAAGGTCGTGCTCGAGATGGTGCCGGCCGAGGCGCACCCGATGGACGTGCTGCGCACGGGCGTTTCATTCCTGGGAAACATCGAGCCCGAGGCCAGCGACTTTGCTGATCAGCAGGACGTTGCCGACCGGCTGCTCGCCTGCCTGCCGTCGATGATGGTCTACTGGCACCGCTTCCACGCGGACGGCGTCCGCATCGACACCGAGACCGATGACGATACGATCGCCGGCCATATCCTGCACATGCTGCACGACGAAGCGCCGCCGGCCCTGCACGAACAGAGCTTGTCCACGACGCTGATCCTGTATGCCGAACACGAGTTCAACGCGTCGACGTTTGCGGGCCGCGTCATCACGGGAACGCTGTCCGACATGCACTCGGCCGTCAGCGGCGCCATCGGCGCGCTGCGCGGACCGCTGCACGGCGGCGCCAACGAGGCCGCGATGGCGCTGATCCAGAAGTTCAGCAGCCCGGAAAAGGCGACCGAGGGTGTGCTCGGCATGCTCGAGCGCAAGGAGCTGATCATGGGCTTCGGTCATCGCGTCTATACGACCTCGGACCCGCGCAACAGCGTCAACAAGGCCATGTCGAAAAAGCTCGCCGAGGAAAAAGGCGACCTGACGCTCTATGAAGTGTCGGAGGCAATCGAGAAAGTCATGTGGGACGAGAAGAAGCTATTTGCGAACGCCGACTTTTTCGCGGCCAGCGTCTACCACTTCATGGGGATCCCGACGTATCTGTTCACGCCGATCTTCGTCTGCTCGCGCATCACGGGCTGGGCTGCCCACGTCATGGAGCAGCGCGCTGACAACAAGTTGATTCGACCTGCCGCTGATTACATCGGCCCGCCGCTCAAGGAATGGGTCGCGATCGACGACCGCAAATAACCAATTGGGGTCAGAGCCCTGGGGCTCTGACCCCGACCAGACCAGAGAGATTCAGCATGTCCAACATCGACATTCGCTCGGCGAAGCGTCCCGACTGGGATAAAGAGCTTGCCGACATCGCCGAGTACGTTTGCAGCGCAGAGATCGACAGCGACCTCGCGTTCGAAACGGCGCACTACTGCCTGATGGATACGCTCGCCTGCGGCTTCCAGGCGCTGGATTACCCAGCCTGCACCAAGCTGCTCGGTCCGGTCGTTCCCGGCGCCACGCTGGCAGGCGGTGCGCGGGTCCCTGGCACGTCTTACGAGCTCGAGCCCGTCATGGCCGCGTTCAACATCGGCGCCATGAACCGCTGGCTCGACTTCAACGACACGTGGCTCGCCGCGGAGTGGGGCCACCCATCCGATAACCTCGGCGGCATTCTCGCCGTCGCGGATTACCTCAGCCGCCAGGCCCGCACCAACGGCGAAGCGCCGCTCACGATGCGCGACGTGCTCGACGCGATGATTCGGGCGCACGAGGTACAGGGGGTCCTGGCGCTCGAGAACAGCTATAACCGCGTCGGCCTCGACCACGTATTGCTGGTGCGCGTCGCCTCCACCGCCGTTGTCACGCGCATGCTCGGCGGCGACGAGGAAACCGTCCGCAACGCCCTGTCGCACGCCTGGATCGACGGCTGTTCGCTGCGCACCTACCGCCACGCGCCGAACACCGGCTCGCGCAAGAGCTGGGCCGCCGGTGACGCGACGAGTCGCGCCGTGCGCCTGGCGCTGATCGCGATGACGGGCGAGATGGGGTATCCGTCCGCGCTGTCGGCCAAGACCTGGGGCTACTACGACGTGCTGTTCAGGGGCGGACCGTTTCGCTTCCAGCGCGACTACGGCAGCTACGTCATGGAGAACGTGCTGTTCAAAATCTCCTACCCGGCCGAGTTT
>JAAUYF010123874.1_pt1 | contig 33270 bp, 49 predicted proteins | sample 7278051 | NCBI WGS metagenome assembly JAAUYF01 (sample SAMN14350202, study PRJNA611818) | marine sediment metagenome | isolation source: surface marine sediment (0.6m) | place: French Polynesia: Moorea | collected 2018-08 | reverse complement strand
CGATCAATGAATCAAGTTGTTATGGGATCTGGGTCTTGGTCTGGGTCTTGGTCTGGGTCTAGGTCTAGGACTAGGTCTAGGTCTTGGTTTGGATCTTGGTCTGGGTCTAGGTCTAGGTCTTGGTTTGGGTCTTGGTCTTGGTCTGGATCTGGATCTTGGTCTTGGTCTGGATCTGGATCTTGGTCTTGGTCTTGGTCTGGGAGCGATCAATGAATCAAGTTGTTATGGGATCTGGGTCTTGGTCTGGGTCTTGGTCTGGGTCTAGGTCTTGGCCTAGGTCTAGGTCTAGGTCTGGATCTTGGTCTAGGTCTTGGTCTAGGTCTGGATCTTGGTCTAGGTCTTGGTCTGTGTCTGGGTCTAGGTCTAGGTTTTGGCCTAGGTCTAGGTCTAGGTCTAGGTCTTGGTCTGGGTCTTGGTCTGTGTCTGGGTCTTGGTTTGGGTCTGGATCTGGGAGCGGCGCCACATAGTTAACCGATAAGCAAGAGCGATTCAAAGAGGAACGAGCATGGGTAGCAGAAGCGAAATTAGAACCATAGTCAGAGGCGCTTACGCCATTCAGAAGCTACGCATTCAAACGGGCAACCGATTGGTGGTGAACTTTCGCGCCAAGATTGGGCAAGAGCCTGGAGAGTCAGAGGAAGAAATGGACGCAGAGGGCAGGAAGATTCTAAAGAACCTGCGTCTCGAGTATGACAAAATGACGGAGGGCGTTGTTGATGCGCCTGGGCGTCCCAGCTTCCCGAGGAAAACCGCATTCAAGGCAACGGGGGTTATATCCTCCTATACGGAGTTGTCCCTCATCGCGCACTACGTAGAATTGGAATCTGTCGAGACCACACATTTCAGGCGTCTCCGCCATGCATTGGAAGACTACCCCATTTACACCGCTTTCCTCAAGGGTGTGCGGGGGGTTGGTCCTGTAATGGCTGGTGTTATCGTTTCCGAGTTCGATATTTATAAGGCGGAATATCCATCGTCCATGTGGAAGTATGCGGGGCTGGATGTCGTGAACAAGGTAGACGATGAAGGCCACTCGGTAGGACTGGCGAGATCCAGACGCAAAGAACATCTTGTTGAGGTCTCATACAAGAATGCGGAAGGCGAGGATTGTGTGCGCAATTCAATCACTTTCAATCCTTGGCTGAAGACAAAGCTTCTTGGGGTTTTGGCTCCTTCGTTTCTGCGTGCTCGCGAAAACAAGTACAAGACGGAGTATGATAACTACAAGAATCGTTTGGCAAATCACGTAAGTCATAAAGACAAGACGCCTATGCATCGGCATAGGATGGCTTTGCGTTACATGGTCAAGAGGTTCTTGGTAGACTTGTATAAAGCCTGGCGTGAACTTGAGGGGTTGCCAGTAGCGCCGGAATATTCGGTGGCTAAGCTTGGAATGACGCATGGCAGTGCAGACAAGTACAAGAGAATGATGAACGAGAAACCTACGACGGAGATTGAGTCGAGTACCTCAATACACCCATGAACCGTAAGGCGGACCAATAGTCACAATTCAACCAGGTAATACTAGTGGTCTAGCATCGGCGACGGAGGCACTTAATGTCACTCAGAAAGAAACAGTCGAAGTTCACCTTCATGGTTGCAGATTTGATTCAGTGGGCATACGCCAACGGCTACGAATTAACGTTCGGAGACGCGTATCGCGGACCTGGCGTTAAGCACGGGCATAAGCGAAGTTTGCACAGGAGCCGGCTGGCCGTCGACTTCAACCTGTTCAAAGACGATAAGTACCTCAGGTCGACGGAGGACCACCAGCCCCTTGGCGAGTACTGGGAGAGCATCGGAGGATCTTGGGGAGGACGGTTCGGAGACGGTAATCACTATTCACTGGCTCATAAAGGCCGAAGATGAATTGAGTCAAGTACCTCTATACACCCATGAACCGCAATGCGGACCATTAATGCAGCGACAACCAGATAACACTAGTGGGCCTAGAGATTAGAGAAACCGTAAAAGGATTAGCGTGTCAGGAATGGCAAGCAAACCAACCCTAATAAACGAGCTTTAACGTGGTAGAAACCCAGGAACTAAAAGCGAACCTTTGATGTATAGAAATCCATAAGAGAAAAGCGAGCCATAAAATTTAATACACCCATTTTGACATAGCGGCTTAGTGAAGGAATAAACCCTATTCGGGCTAGCGAATCAACACCGAAAAGACACCCTTTCACGGGAAGTGAGGCAATGACGTTAATTAACCCATCAAAGTGGATCGGATCAGCAGCGAAAATTCATCCTTGGACAACTAGTGAATCGCTCCACCTATGGTAAGACACCACCATGTATCCAGTGGATCAATGTGTTAAAGACAATCCATAAACCATAAGTTGATCTCGATATGAGAGATCCCTGGAGATGAAGATTGAGCCAAATTGCGTCAGACACCCTCGGAGCGATAGCGAAACCAAAACGCCTAATACACCCTCGGTTAATGAGTGAGCCTGATGAGTATACACGTAGTCGGTTTATCTGGTTCCTGGATGTCAATTGTTACGAAGATGTCAATTGTTACGAAAGATAACACGCAAATTGTCAAACCTAAGTCGTTTTTGTGGTGCTGAGCAAAGCTGCGGGCAGTGGCGGCGGGATAGGAAACCGCGAGTGCTGACGCCTATAGCCTCTCCTGTTAGCGCCAGGCGGCACCATAAAAACGATTTAGGCAGAAGCAAGCAAATAGGCTGGTAAGCTTCTGTGTCGCACCCTAGGTTCTGTCGTCACGAGAGGCCGATTTGTAGGGCAAAGAGAGTTCGAGTCTCTCCCAGCCTTCCAACAATCAAATACCGGAGGCCCCGCCAGTGGGTAGCGTGTTAGGAATAGCTGGCAGACTTGAGTGGTTTCTGTGGTGCGCCTGAGCTATTGGAGGTAGATAATTCTGCGGCTGTTCGATTCGGCCCTCGGCCGCACCACAGAGACCACTTGATGAGGATAAGAGTGAGCTTTTATGCAGAGAGCGAAACATCATGAACATGAAAGAGGTGATAAAGGCGCTAGGCGCCGGGTTGGCAACCGGAATCGCATTGCTCGCCGCATTGGGTGCGGCTTATTTGATTTTGGTCCAACTGACGATTATGTCGGGAGGGCTGTGAATGCCAAAACAACAAAGCGGATTGCCGTCGCGAATGATTGATATTCGTGGGAAAAGGTACGGATTCTTAGAGGTTATCAGTTACGCCGGCAAAAGAATGCACAACGGCGCCCTCTGGCGCTGCCTGTGTCATCATTGCGGGGAACATGTGATAGTGTACGGCCGTGACCTGCGAGCCGGGAAACGTACGCGCTGCGTAGAAAACAGGAAGAAAGAGATAGTGCCGACGCGCGCCAAAAACGCTATTATCCGCGCGATGTACCCACTTTTCGGCAGTTACGGTGTAGTAATCGGGGTTTTCAGGGTCTGGGGCCACACATATACCTCGAATCAGATCACTGAGGCTGCTGGACGTCTTGGCGTGAGGGCGTTTGGGTTCACACGGGGGCCAAAGAAGGGGGTTCAGGTTGCTGTACGCAAGGAGCGGATAGAGGTAGCGGCAACGCAAGCAAGGGATGCGTTCCATAAGGCAATGATGATGATTCCCCCGGTCAACAGAGAGTACCTGCCCTGGGAGAAACGGTTTGATACCCAGCGCGCCCATGAATTACGCATGATTGTGATGGGTTGCTCAGCCGTGAAGTAGGAGTCAAAGATATGACAGACGTAGATTCGCGTAGGCAAGAATTGATATCCAGGGAGGGCTCCAAGACTGGTTTTAGGGGTAAAATAAACGCGAAATGCATTGAATGCATCTATGACCCGCTCGGACCCGGAAACTGGAGGCAGCAAGTTGAGGGGTGCACCAGTATTTCTTGCCCGCTGCATCCTGTGCGTCCTAAATCGCATCCAAAATGATAGACCGTCATAGCGGCAGGCGTTAAGATAGTGGTGCGGACTGAACCCCGCCTTATACAGTCAGAAAAGGCCGATGTCTTCTTGCTGTGGGTTACTGTATGCCCGGTTCAGACAGCTTTGAGGGTATCGGCCTTTTTTGTGGGAATAAAAAAATGCACGATAAGCTTTTGCTTAATCTCCTTGAGGGCGTCAAGCGCACAAAGCGTAATTCCTACGTAGCGCGATGCCCTGCACATGACGACAAATCCCCTAGTTTATCCGTAGCGTTCACCGACGAAGGGCGCATTTTAGTTCATTGCTTCGCCGGGTGTTCGGCTGGCGACATAATGGCAGCGGTGGGGTTGTCGCTGGGCGACTTGTTTCCTGATGGGCCGATTGACCACGCATTGAAAGGCGCAACGCCTTGGTTGCGGAAAGAGCGTAAGCAACAGGAGGATAAGGACGAACATAACCGACTTGTGATTGCGGCCGCTGAATCGGATCGCGGTAAAGGGCGCCGATTAACGAAATCTCAGCTTAAAGAGGAGCGCGAGGCTTGGCTTGCGCTTAGAGGGTCGAAGAAATGAGCGACTGGTTCAGCATAGTGCCGCCAGAGGCAATACAGGATCACAGATTAGGGCTTATCGAAACGCGAGTTTTAGTGGCCCTTTTCTCGTTTAGGGGGAAGAACACGAATACCATATGGCCGAGCCGGGCAAAAATCGCTGAGCGTAGCGGTTATTCTGAGAATGCAGTATCTAGGGCGTTGAGTAAGCTAGTCGCCAAAGGATGGCTTGAGAGAAAGCAGCACAGAGGCCCAAATACGTTCCGCGTTACCGTTCCGGAGGTTGCCGATATAGCAACCTTCAGTTCCCCGGAAATGTGCGATTTCAGCCTCACGAAGGTTGCCGATCCAGACACCTTGAGTCCAACAAAGGTTGCCGATCCGGAACAAACTGTTGCCGATCCGGAAACTGTTTCCAATTCGGACATAAACAGTTGCCGATTAGGCACGGATACTGTTGCCGATCCGGCAACACCTGAACATACCAAGAACATACCAGAGAACAGAAAAGAAAAAGTAAACCAAAAAGAAAACTCAAAACGCTTCGTTCCTCCAACCGTAAGGGAAGTCCAAGATTACCTTGACGAGAAGGGGTATACTGGGGTCGACGCGGAGAAGTTCGTCGACCATTACGAAGCCACAGGTTGGATGCGAGGGAAGACCAAGATCAAGAGCTGGAAGGCCTGCGTCAGGACTTGGAGGGGTAACGGCAAGGATAAGGAACCATCCGAGTACAAGAAGAAAATCGCGGAGTATACCTTAGGGGCGATATGATTACGTTTAACGATATGGACGTGGATGTACTGGAGTTCATCGGGAACCAGGAGAGCCAGTATCTGGTTGGTCTCGAGTATTTCTCCGATGAGGTGGAGAGCCTGCTTTCAGGTGAGCAGAAATACGTTGGTGCTACGCTTCCCTGGCGGAAAACTCACAACTGGATTAGGTTCCGGCCTGGGGAGGTCACGATATGGGCCGGCGTTAATGGTCACGGAAAGTCGATGATATCCGGAATGGCCGCAGTCTGGATGATGTCGAAACAAGCGGTCTGTATCGCGTCTCTTGAAATGCCTGTACGCCAGACGTTGCGTAGGATGCTACGCCAGATCAACGAAACGGACACGCCGACCATGGGGATGTTCAATCGCCTTAAGGACTGGAATCCGGAGAATTTCGTCATTTACGACCAACTTGATACGGTAGAGGCAGAGCGTGTGCTCGGAATGATGCATTACGCGGCCGCAGAGCTCGATGTAAAGCATGTCTTCCTCGATTCTTTGGTCAAGTGCGGGTTGGGGGTCGATGACTACAATGCGCAGACGAGATTGATGGACAAGATTTGCTGGGTAGCGAAGTCGCGGGATATCCACATTCACGTCGTTATGCATATGCGGAAGGGGCGGGATGAGGAAGACAAGCCGGGGAAGTTTGACATCAAGGGGGCGGGAGAGCTAACGGACCTGGCGGATAATGTCTTGGTATGCTGGCGGAACAAGCGCAAGGAATCGGAGCGGAAGAAGGCGAAGCAGGGACGAGAGAGCGAATATGATGATGAGGAGCCGGACACCATCCTAACCGTGCATAAGCAGCGCCATGGGGAATGGGAAGGGGCGATAAACCTATGGTTTGATCCGGTGAGCCAGGGGTATTGTGGGTCTGTTAACCGGGATTTGCCTGTTTTCCCTTGGTGACTGACAACAAATGCCGTGATTGCGGACACTTCGCGCCGGGGCTTACGCCGGCAGGGCTTGGAAATTGCGAGCCCTGCCGGCAAGTAGAAGTGCTAAAACGGAGTTGGCACAAAGGCCAGTGGGAATTGTTCTGGGAGTTCAAAACTCCGTATCCGGGGTCTGATGCGTGTCGGTTCTTTTGTCCGAGACAATCTGCCTAATTTCATCCATGATGTCCTTCAGTTCCGCAACCTCGTTTCCCAATGAGGTAACGAGTGTAGCGAACTCCTGCAGGGATTCGGCGTGATGAACCTCTGGGGATTTGTTTTGAACGAACGCATCGATTATTTTGCGGATCGCGGCGTTATAGTTGTCGGGGAATCGATGCTTGATGGCTTGCAGATCCCGAGAGAACAGACGGAGCGTAATTTTCGTGGTTGGGGTTTTCATGACTGACCTTCTTTTGCGGGCAAGCAAATAGAAACGAAAGCTTCGTCGCCATATTTGCAGACAAAAACTCTCATTACGATTTTGCGTTTCATTGTTGACATCACAGGGCGTCCAGTGACTTGAACATGCGGTTCAGATTGGCTGGATTGTTCCAGCGGTCGAGGAACTTCTGCGCTTTCTTGATAACCTCGTGTTTGGTACCGTTGGTGCGGTATGAGATGCCGCCCTCTGGCGAACTGATGAAAACGAGCCAGGGAACGTCTGTGTCGCCAGTGGGGGTGATTTTCTCGATTTTGTATTTCTTCACTTGAGATGCTCCGGAAAGTCGTAGTTGTTGTGGGTGAAGTACCAATCATATTGAGCCATGCCAAGGGCGATGTTGAGGCTAACAGTTTGGCTGAAGTCGCGCTCGTCCATCAGTAGCCGCATGTTGTGGTTGATGGCTACTTGGGAGTAGCCGTTGGCGTAGCGGTTGGAGAGATGGTTTTTGGGTATCATTGGTCTTCCTTTAGCGATATTTAGGCTGTTGTAGGTTTTATCCAATTTGCTCGCGTAACAAGGGATGCGGCCAGTTAGCGATCTCCACTACATCATGTCTTTCAACTTCGATAATCATTGAATCAGGATATGGTTCGCATTCAATAGGTATTCCTGTGTCTAGGAAGTTTGAAAAACGGCCAGTCTCAGCAATCCAGGATGCATCGGTGATGATGTATTTGTCGTGTTTTTCGTCTATTAAGCGGCCTACATATATCATTGTTTTACCGCGTATTAGTACGTTTATATTGGTTTTCATGGTTGGTCTCCGATTAATCCGCTTGGCTTGATGTGTTAGTGGGTTGCTAGTGCCTGATTTGGTTTTGACAGAGCCGGGCTCAGGCGGGCGCATGTCGGAATTTGTTAGTCCCAGGGGGTGCCGTCCCTGGCAGGTTAATGATCTAGGCGTATCCGAATCTGCGGGCGCGGCTTTGCAGCCCTTCGATTCTGTCGTCCGTCATTTCCTGGATCTCTTTCGGCTGGTCCTGGCGGATTAACCTCCAGTCGGCGTCGATATTGCTCAGTGCGACTGCCCAGGCTTCACCGACTTCGCTGTTAGTGGCTTTCGCGAGGGCGTTTAGGTGTAGGTGGATTTGGGTTAGCGTTCTCATCATTGTCTCCGGTTGTCTGTCAGTTTCCTCATCCTTCAATTACAGTTTAAACCACTGGACAGAAACGTCAATACCTGTGCGTACCTTTTTTTGTGGTATAATGCGCGAATGTTGATTGATGTTCTTGTGATTATTTCCATGTTCGTCTTGACGGGGCTCGGCAAGTATCTCGTCCTGAAGGAGCGATACGAAAAGCCTAGACGCAAGGCGTGATTAGGGATAGGATAGAACCATACAGCTTCATCCTCCAGAGCGAAGTACTTTAACCCCGGCACTGACCGGGGTTCTTTTTGGTGATGTCTAGGAAGTGAAGGAGTATAATCAGTGTTGGAGTATGGATTAACGCAATTATGGGGTAATCTAAATGCCTGAAGAACATAGCAGTGAACTTGCGCACGAACAGAGTGAAAGCGTAGCAGCAACGAACCTGAAGGTCCTTGGTGACGGGCCAGCGTTCTACACGAACATTGCAATGGGAAATGCTGTAGCGCATCAGCAGGCTATGCAGCAGATCCAAGCCGCGACTATCGGCAAAGTAGTAGAAGCGATCATCAATGTTTCTCCGAGTGAAGGTGGCGCTGACGTTGCTGCCCTCCAGCAACTGATGAAGGGCGCACAGACCACACCACCGGTTACGCCTTAGTAAACGCCTGATAAGACAATAGGTTTGTATTTAGCCCGACGTTGATCGGGCTTTTTTTTGTGCTAGAATGTGAGTAATCACTTACGCAATATACCGCATGCCAACAGGACGCCCTTCAAAACTCACCAAAGCCGTTATAGACAAAGCCAATTGGTATATAGACGGTGGTTATAATGAGCTGGAACACTTAATTCCAAGCCATGCCGGCCTGGCTATCGTATTAAAAGTAGCAAAATCAACAATTTATAAATGGGCGATAGACCAGCCGGATAGGTTTTCGGACATATTAGCAAAATGTAATATGGTCCAAGAGCAAATTTTGGTCACTAAAGGGCTGAGTGGGGAGTTCAATTCCAACATCTGCAAGTTGGTTTTGGGGAAACACAATTACCACGATAGGCTCGATGTAGAGACGAATGATAAACGTCGCACTGAGCGAGTATCCGAAACTGATGCATGGATTGCAGAAACTCTCAGAGAACGAGAGACAACCGAAGATACGCCGATTATCACGCACTGATCTTTTCTTTCTCCTCCGGTACGTCTGCAAGAGACCGGATATGGAGCATCAGTGGTTGTATGATCGATGTCGCGAAGTTCAAGCGAATCCTGACGGCTTTCTAGATCTCTGGGCCAGAGAGCACTACAAATCTACTATCATCACGTTTGGGCTTTGCCTCCAGGACATCCTCAAGACGCACGGAGAGGGCGCGGAAGACGAGGAAGTCACTATCGGGATATTCTCCCACACCAGGCCTATCGCAAAGGGCTTTCTACGCCAGATCAAGTGGGAACTGGAATCCAACGCACTCCTGAAGTCTGTCTTTGACGATATCTTCTACGATAACCCTAAGCGCGAGGCGCCCAAGTGGAGCGAAGACGATGGGTTGATCGTCAAGCGCAAGAACAACAAAAAGGAGGCGACGGTTGAGGCTTGGGGTCTGGTCGACGGACAGCCTACAGGGCGACACTTCGGCAAGCTCGTTTATGACGACGTTGTAACATGGCCGGCGTCGGTTTCTTCGCCCGAGATGATCAAGAAAACTACGGAAGCTTTTCAGCTTTCGCTTAATCTCGGCGCTAGAAACGGAGCGCGTCGGATTGTTGGCACTCGTTACGCCTTTGGCGACAGTTATGCCGCAATCGAGAAAGCCGGAACCGCGAGGCTCAGAGAGTACCCGGGTACGGATAACGGAAAGGTGGACGGAAACCCGGTGTTCCTAACGTCCGCAGAGCTGCAGAAGAAGCGTCGGGAGATGGGTCCGTACATTTTTGCGTGTCAGATCCTGCAGAACCCCGTAGAAGACAGTACGCAGTCGTTTAAGGATGAGTGGCTGACCTGGTACGGCGAGGTAAACACGGATCGGCTCAACAAGTACCTGTTGTGTGATCCAGCCTCCAGCAAGAAGAAGAACAGCGATTACACGGCCATGCTGGTCGTGGGGATTGGTGAAGACAAGAACACGTACTTGGTGGATGCGGTCTATGACCGCCTGTCCCTCACAGAGCGGCAGAAGGCGTTGTTTAGGCTGCATCGGGAGTACAATCCGGTGGCGACGGGTTACGAACAGTACGGCATGCAATCGGACATCGAACACTTCCAAGCTGAGATGGAGCGTCAGTCTTATCGGTTCAATATCATTCCGCTGAAAGGCCCAATAGCCAAGGAGGAGCGGATAAAGCGACTGATACCGGATTTTGAGCAGGGTAAGATCTTGCTGCCTAAGCGGTTGTCCAGGCGGCGGGTGGATGGTTCGATCTACAAGCCTGTGGAACAGTTCGTAGACGAGGAGTACTTGGCGTTTCCTGTTGGCCAGCATGATGACTTCTTTGATTGTCTGGCGAGGATTAAGGATGCCGACCTGAATGCCCAGCCTCCCAGGAAGCGCAAGGTCTATCAGGAGCGTGAGCGAGTGTATGGCGGCGGCGATGGAGGCTGGATGTCCTAATGGCAGCCGATAAAGAAATCCTGGATATCGCCAAGCAGCGCTTTGAACGTTCAGAGGATGCGGAGTCTGAGTGGCGAGATGAGGCAGAGCGCGACTTGGAGTTCGAGGATGGCGACCAGTGGCCAGAGGATGTCTTACGCACCAGAAAGGAGGATAACCGCCCGTGTTTGGTCGTTAACCGCGTTAAGGCGTTTATCCGTCAGGTGGTTAACGATGAACGCCAAATGCGTCCAGCTATCAAGGTCCGAGGCGTGGACAGTGAGGCGGACCCAAGGACGGCGGAAGTCCTGAACGGCATGATCCGAGCGATTGAGCAAGATAGCGGAGGGGATGCGCCGATTGACTGGGCCGCTGAACATGCTGTCAAGATGGGCCGAGGTTATTGGCGGTACATTACGGAGTACGAGACAGAGCGTAGCTTCACGCAGAAGGTGTGCTGCAAGCGCATATTCAATCAGCTTAGCGTTTACGATGATCCGGATGCCCAGGAAGCCGATGGGTCTGACCGCAAATTCCTGTTTATCGTGGAGTATCGCGACCGTGAAGACTTTGAGAAAGAGCATGGAAAGGTTGCGGAATGGTCGGCTAGGGATCAGCAGCGAGGCTGGTATACGGAAGATAAGGTCCGTATTGCGGAGTATTGGAGCGTCGAGGAAGACGAAGGCATGCTCACGATGCTCTCGGACGGTTCAGTGGTAGACGGGACGTTTTCCGAGGAAGAAGTGGCGGCCCTGGTCGAGAAGGGGTTTCCTGTCCCTGTGGCGGTGCGCAAAACCAAGAATCGACGGGTGGTTTCCAGGTTGATCTCAGCGGATAAGGTACTGGAAGAAACTGAATGGCCTGGAAAACTGATTCCGATCCCTCGCGTACTCGGTGAGGAGAAGGTAATTGAGGGCGAGACGCGCTACCAGGGTATGGTGCGCGACCTGAAGGACCCTCAGAGGCAGTACAACTACATGCGTTCGGCTTCTGTGGAGCGAATAGCGTTGGCGCCTAAAGCACCCTGGGTTGGTCCAGAGGGTAGCTTCGAAGACCCGAAATGGAACAGGGCGAACCGAGAGAATTATGCCTACATGGAGTTTACTCCTGTGCAGGGTCAGCCGCCCCCATGGCGTGATAAGCCACCCGAAGTGTCTAGTGGATTAGTGTCAGAGGTGCAGCATGCAGCCGAGGAGCTTAGGGCGGTCTCAGGTATTCATGACCCGGCATTGGGTGCGAGATCGAACGAAGTGTCTGGGGTCGCGATTAATGCCCGAAAGACTGAAAGCGACATCTCGAACTACCACTACATGGACAATTTGGCTAGGGCGGTGCGGTATGCAGGTAAGGTGTTGGTGGATCTGATCCCAAGGATCTATACCGAAGGGCGGATGTTGACCATCTTGAATGGCGACGGATCTGAGGAACCGTTGTGGGTTAATCGGCCGTTCGTCAATCAGAAGCAAAAGCGGGAGACTATCAGTCTTCAGAAGGGGCGTTATGACGTAGTTGTTGATGTAGGTCCGAGTTACACCACTCAGCGGCAAGAGGCCCTCGACTCTATGATCGAGATCGCGAAAGCGTTCCCTCAGAGTGTTGAGGTGATGGGCGATTTGATGGCGAAGAACATGGACTGGCCGGATGCGGACGAGTTCGCGAAACGGCTTAAGCTACTGTTGCCGCCTGAGATCCTGTCCGACGAATCCCCACAGATTCGCGCCATGATGAAGCGTTTTGAGGATGAGAAGAATTTGATGCTGCAGGTTGGCGAGCAGATGCGCCGACAGATTGAGCAGTTGCAGAATGAACTCCAGAAAGAGCGGGAGAAGCGGGCTATTGATGTCGCCAAGATCCAGGAAGACGCGCGGCAGGCTGACATGCAGCACCAGGTTGATATGACTGACCTGGAAATCAAGGCGAATAAAGATCTTGGGCCCTTTGGGGTGGCGCAATGACCGTAGACCCGTACAAAGGCTGGAGTCAGGCTCTCGTCAACAGAGAACTGAAGAAGCTTATTGACCGCGTTGGAGAGCTGGAAAAAAAGTATCAAACGCTTAGCGAGGAAGTCGCCACCCTCGACGAGCGAAAGGCAGACAGGCGTGGGCGAAAGCCGAAACCCGTACCTGTGCGGAACGCAGGGTGAAATTCTTGGAGTGATCCATGTCAGAAGCAGAAGCACAAGAGCAGCTAGACGTTGAGTCTGAACGCTCTGTTTATGTCGGTGAGACCCCGGAGAAACCGGAAGGTCAAGTGGAGGAATCGACAACCTCTGAGCAAGTCGAGGAGACGAAGGAACCGAAGAAGTCTAAAGGCGGTTTCCAGCGACGAATCGACGGATTAACGAGAGAGAAGTACGAACTCCAGCAACGGCTGGATGCGCAGCAGGCCCAGATCAACGAATTGCGGCAGGCGGAAATGCAGGCCCAGGTTGCGAAGGCTGGTGACATCCCGATGCCGAAACTGGCGGAGTTTGATTTCGACGAGGAAGCATACGGTAAGGCTGTACAGCAGTGGCACGCCGCCAAAGTAGAGGCTCAGCAGAAAGAGCAGCAGACCCTTGCAGAGCAGCAGCAGATGCAAGTCAGGGAGATGCAGCGCCAAGCTGAGATGCAACAGAAGGTAGCGAGCGCACAAGAGCAGTATCCGGACTTTTCGGCCAAGGTGTTCGACCCTAGCCTACCCTCTTTGAGACAGGTGAACCCGGTCGCCTTTGACACTGTATTGGAGTCTAGCAAGTTTGCTGATGTGGCCTATTACTTGGCGTCGAATCCAGGCGAAGTGTACGAGTTTGCGAATCTCTCTCCCATTGGTGCAGTGCGTAAGGTTTTCGAGATTGAAGCCCGATTTGAGGATAAACCGAAGCCTACAGCAGCCGCACCTCCTCCACCGTCGACGGTTGGGGGTCGAGGCGAGACAGCCAAGAGCCCGGAAAATATGACGACCGACGAGTATATAGCGTGGAGGAATTCTCAAGATCCAAGACTTAAGAGATAGATTCCATGGCTAATGTAAACTTAACTCCTGACATGATCACCAGGGAAGCCCTGCGTATCCTGCATCAGAAGCTCAACTTCGTGGGCAATGTCATCCGCGATTACGATGATTCTTACGCCGACGAGGGCGCCAAGATTGGCGATTCCCTGCGTGTAAGACTGCCTATCCAGTATGGCACTGGAACGGGCGCTACCATGGCGACGGGCACGGGTGCTGACAGCATCGGTGCGTCCACCACGCTGCAAGTCTCGTCTCAGCGGCACGTTCCGATGCGCTTTTCGAGCAAGGAACTCGCTCTCGATATCGAAGACTTTTCCAGGCGGCATGTTGAGCCCGCTATGGCTGTACTGGCTGCTCGAGTCGAGAACGACGTCCTGAGTACGGCTCGCAAGTGGGTGCCAGGTGCCTCTGTTGGCACTAAGGTCGACTTTGCTGCGATCCTGAACGGTCGTAAGTCTCTGGTTGACGAACTGGCCAACGAGCAGCGCTATGCTTTGATGGACACCCAGGCGAATATTGACCTGGTGACCGACAACAAGGCTTTGTTCCAGGACTCCAGGCAGCTTGCTAAGCAGTATCGCGAGGGCTCGATGGGGTACTTCGGTTCGTTCGAGTTCTACGAGAACACGCTGATTCCGAAGCATACGACTGGTGCTGAAGGTGGCGGATCGGCCTATCTTGTGAATGGCGCCAACCAGTCCAAGACGCTCTCGGCGACCTCATCTGATCCGAACGTTGGTTCGCTGATTGTCGATACTGGCACGAAGACGATCAAGGCTGGCGACGTATTCACCATCGGTGATGATGTGTTCTCGGTTCATCCGGAGACCAAGGAGAGCACGGGCGTTCTGAAACAGTTCGTTGTAACGGCTGATGCTACGGGCGCTGGTACTCTGACAATCAGTCCGGCGATTATCGCTAGTGGTCCGCATCAGAACGTATCGGCGGTTCCTGACGATAATGATGCGTTGACGTTCATCGGCGCCGCGAGTACGACTTACAAGCAATCCCTGCTATTTGAGAAAGGCTTCGCTGCCTTTGCTACGGCCGACCTTGTGCTTCCGAAAGGAACGGACATGGCGTCCAGGCAAACGTATGACGGCATCAGTCTTAGGCTGGTCCGAGATTACGCTGTCGTCAAGGACGTGTTGTACACCCGTATCGATATCCTGTACGGATTCAAGGTGCTAAGACCGACCTTGGCTTACAGGCTGTTGCATACCTAACCACTAACCGCCCCCTCTTTGGAGGGGGCTGGGTCGTTATGGACTACAAACAGATAATCTGGCTGGCAAGCTACCCGAAGTCCGGGAATACATGGCTTCGGTGTTTCCTGGACGCCTACTTTTTGGGTGATCTGGACATCAACGAACTGCTGTGCTCGGCACAGGATGATCGGTGCGATAAGCAGCAAATCGGAGATGGTTCGGATATCGCGAAGCTTCCCATTCAGGTTCAACACCTAACGCGGCCCATGGGGTTGTTGCGCGTGGTGCGGCATTACAATGAGAGCGACAATCCTATCCCGCTTTTTCTGAAGACGCATACTGCGAATCTAGTTACCAATGGGATCGAACTGCTGACTGAGTGCCTGACCAAATCGATCATTCATATTGTGCGAGATCCGAGGGACGTACTTCCAAGCTTTGCTAACCATATGGGAGTTGATCTAGATCAAGCTTTGGAGTACATGCGGGACAAATACCGCAACCTGACAGGCCAAGAGCGCGGGGCGGTGGCGGACTTCATTTCCAGCTGGGGATACCACACGGAGTCCTTTATCACCACGGAGACGCACAACATAAGGACTTTCTTATACGAGGACATGCGGGAGAATCCGGAGCGTGTGTTTACCGAGATGTTGATGCATGCTGGGGTTGTACCGAATCCCAAGAGAGTGAGTGAGGCTGTTGAGATTACCAAGCTTGAGAACTTGCGAAAACGCGAGAAAGCTGATGGATTCCGTGAGGGCAGTCCAAAGGCGAAGAATCCATTTTTTCACAAGGGCCAGGTTGGGGGATGGAGGGATACCATTGAACCCCGTCACAGAACCGCCATCGAGAAGGCATTTGGAAGAACGATGAAGCGTCTCGGATACATCAATAAGCGGAGAGTGGCGTAATGGCCCTGGCGAACTATAGCGACCTGAAAACGGCGGTATTCAACGAGTTCGTCCGGAATGCGGCGAATGCTGCGTTTACGAACGCCATACCTGATCTGATCTCAAGGGCTGAATCACAGATTAATCGACGCACCCGACTGCGGAAACAGGAAGACCAAAACACTTGGGACGTGACGTCGGCCGCCACCAACAAGCTTCTGTCGCTTCCGGCTGGGTTCGTTGAAAAACTGGTCCTTGAGGTAAAGGGTACTGGGGAGGACGACACAGATTATTGTGAGGTGAAATACGTCAATCCGGAGGTGTTTCAGCGGTTCTATCGTGATGCCGGTGAGGCAGAGTACTATACGATTCGCGACGAGATTGAACTGAACCGTAAGCCAGGTAGCAACCTGACGTACCGCATGCACTACATAAAGGACTGGGATATCGCAACCGATACAACCAATTGGTTGCTAACAAACCATCCTGACGTTTACCTGTACGGGGCCTTCGTTCAAGCAGACATGTGGTGGAGGGGCGATTTTATGAACATGCTGCCAACACACCAAAACCTGTTCCGCGATGCGATGACTGAGCTTAACAAGGTCGCCAATCGCAGCAGAAACAACAGCCGCCTAAGTACGAGAGAGTACTCCAGTTACTACGATAAACGGTACGGCTACCAGATATTACAAGACACTTATTGAGGAGTAACCATGCGTATCATCGGCGGTCTCTCGACTGACACCAAACCGACAGCAGCGGACGTCTATCCGGGCGATAGGTTTATTGAGAGCGATACTGGTAATCAGTTCGTTTATGACGGGGATTCCTGGGCAATTGATACGTGTCCAGCTTATCTGGAGTTCACGGGCTCTGCCGGCACGAATGACAACGATGTAATCTATACATCTGGTGATGTTTCGGCCTACAACTACCATTTGATTGAGGCGACGGCAGGGACTGTTGACGTTGACGTCTCAGGGGATGGTACAAATTGGATTGCTGCGGTGGCTGGCGTAAGCGTGGTGACCACTACTCCAGCAACTAGGGTAGTAGAGGCGGCAGCAGGCGTGATGCTCCAGATAACCGGTCAGTTCAAGAAGATCCGCGTAAACCAAAAGGGCGCTGTAGCCTCGAACGCTAGAGGCGCACACGGCCGTTCGTAAGGGGGCGATATGTCGTTTCAGGTTCTGAAGTTCCGCCATGTTAACTCGCAGGTTGAGTCAAAACTGTTCCCGATCTATGACGTTCCAAGCGGCTGGTATGACTCGAGGCAGGCGGCAGAAGACGCTGTTAGCGAGAACTCCAATATTGGGAGTACGGCGGAAAACGTTTCGTATGCCGCGAAAGAGTGTCGGATATCTGATGAAACGTACTTTGATTTAACTATCCCAACGGTTGTTGCCGACAACAATGAGGTTGCACACCCATCTGTCCTGTATATCCCGGAGGGTTTTGGCGGACATCAATGGTGGATGGCTATCACTCCATTACCAGCCGCGCTTGGCGGGGATTACGAAACTTACGAGAATCCCTCTATCTATTGCTCTGATAATGGTCGGACTTGGGTTGCTCCATCCGGTCTGATAAATCCGATAGCGAAGGATCCGGGAGGGGCATCGGATCACAATGCGGATACATGCCTAACGCTTTCCCCAGATCGGAAGACGCTGTATTGTCTCTGGGTTGAGCTTAGCGGAGGCGGAACGGCTGAAAAGGTGCAGATGCTTTCGTCGACAGATGGCCGAACATGGGGTGGATTGACGACGTTGTTAAGTGTTGCTCCTGCGTCCGAGCGCGTTTTATCTCCTCAGTTGAATTGGGACGATGAGAACAGCCGGTGGATGCTGCATACATCGGATATCGTAGAGGCCAACAACACCCTGAAATATTGTGTCCGCGATGATCTGTTAGGCGAGTTCGGCGCGCGGACAGATTGTACGTATACTCTGCCTGATAGCGAGACAGACGTTTGGCATATGGACATTAGGAGAACGTCGACAGGGCGATGGTTTGGCATTCTTGGAACGGACGCGAGTGGTGGTGCGCACCAGCAATACCCGATGGACAGCACGGATGGAATTACGTGGCATTTTGGTGTAAAGCTTTCTGAGCGACTCAGCTATAAAGCAGGTTTTACACCGATCAGCGATTCGTCGGCTTATCTTTACTGGGGTATGCGAGGTGCTCCAGATTGGCATGTTGAACTTGTAAAGCTCAGATTTGATCGCGGCGTGTATGGCAGCAACCAGGCAATTTTCGAGCTAAATGCGGCGGCTGGTGCTGCTGCGAAGATTGGCCGGTACTACACAGAAGACAACTTTCAGCGCGCAAACGAATCGCCTTGCGCTACGGCGGATAGTGGTGAATCGTGGGTGATGGATGCGGGGACGCTGGATGTCGTCAGCAACCAACTAGATGCGAATGCGTCTGGGAACAATATCGGCACGATTGATGTGGGATTTGCTGATGTAGACATCACAGTAGAGTTTGATGTTGTTACATCAACTTTTGCGTATGTAGTTCTCAGGCTTTCGGCAACTAATCAGTTTCACCGGATAGGCGTGTCTTTGCCAACAATCAAGTTCCAGCGGGTTGGTGGTGCGGGAACGGCAGATATCCGCTCGATTGCTGTTGACTCCAATGCAGTGCGCAAGATTCGGGTGGTATGCATAGGCACTCTCTACAATCTGTTTATTGACGATACGTTTGCGTTCCAAGTGGATGATGATGACCACGTTAGCAACACCAAGTTTGGAGTCCAACTAAGCGAGACCGCGACAAAAGTGGGTCGCGTTATCATTTCGCGCATATGAGAGCAACAGAAGGTTGGAGAGCGGACGCAATAGCGAAAATGGCTCGAACAACGAAACACAGCCACGAGGATCTAGGAACTGGATTCTTGAGGTTTCTGGGACGGTTGTCGCAGCAATGCTCATTGCATTCCCGTCTGCTTGGTTACTTGATCGGGATCGCTCTCGCGATATGGCTCGCGATTTACGAGAATTGAGAATGGACTTTGACGAGCAGTCAGAGGAAATAGCGGAGTTCCACAGGCAACCAAGGTTTACGCTGTTGGACCATCAAACGCTTATTGGTCCGATTAAGGACGATCTGAGCGACCTGGAAGACGAGGTGCAATCATTAGAGGCGAGGGTGGACTGGTGCAGGGAATCGCTGCACTCGATACGAGAGAATATCGCGGAGTTGCCGCAGATACTAAAGTTTCCTTTTGATGAGCGGTGGCAAGAGATGATCATAGAAAACCAAAGAGCGATTACAGCATGCGGATGTACGCCCATAGGCTCTTATCTGCCTAGCCAGAGAAAGCATCGTCTGCTTAACCAGAGAGAGCGCAAATGAGCACTAGTTACGAAACAGCAAGTTATGTCGGTGGGCTGGATAACACCATACCAACCGATAGTGGTGCACAGGGCAAGCGGACGAACGGTGCGGCGGAAATACGAAAGTTCAAGGATGTCGTGATTGATTCGTTCGCGGCGATCACGGGTGCCGTAACATCAACGCATAGCGACCTGAATCTGCTGACTGGGCATGCGGCAGCAGGGCGGGTTGTGGCTGCATTTGCACCTGGGACTCCGCAGCTGTTCTATCAGCTGGCGGCGCCTACAGGCTGGTCGATTACGGCTGGGGCCTGGGATCATGCACTAAGGATTGTGGGTGGCGGGAGTGGGGGTGGTACTTCAGCGGGCGCTTATAACTTTTCGGCGACATTTGCTTTCCTCGCGTACGGTGCCAGTGCACCAGGTATAGGGGGACATGGGCTTACTTCGGCACAGAATGGGCCTCATACGCATCCGCAGGGCGCAACCAGTGGTGGCAGCACCACATCCAGCGGCAGTGGGGCGACTATATTCGTTCCTTCTAATACGGGGTCGTCTGGCAGTGGAGCGCTGCACTATCACAGCATAGACCTTCGTGTGAAGTACGCAAATTGCATCATGGCTGACCCTGACTAATGAAAGAAGATCATCCCATTCGAGATCGGAGGCGAGGTTGTCCATGGAAAAGGAAGTGCGACGATTGTAATCTTTACATCCCGCTACATCGCACGGAGATGGATGGGTCTATTACAGCGGTTTGGAATTGCACTATCATCCAGTTGCTCCAGATGCAGAATGATACGAAAGATAGGGTTCTTGGAGTCCAGCAGGCAACGGAATCATTTAGGAACGAAATGGCCAAAGCGCAGCAACAGGTTATTGCGTTTGCTGTTGGCGAGAATGCGGCGGTTGAGACGAAGGGCAGGAGCGCGCCTTTGTTGGAGACAGACGAGGGGTACAGCGTCAATGGCAGCTAGAGAGTTTATTGCCAGGAGTTACGAGGCTCGAGAGCGCGGAAGCCTGACGGGTGCGGAGATAATCAACGCATTACAGACATTCCCTCGAGCGAGTGATTTGCTAACAGCGCTGCGCACACCCGGAAAAGAGAAGGAATCCGAAAAGCTCTTTAGTGCCGCCATATCGCTGAAGGTACAGAGCAAGGCGTTAGCGGTAGCGGATGGGTTGATTGCGCAAGGCAGCATAACCATAGCCGAACTGGATAACATCCTAAATGGCCAGAGCTAACATCAGCAAAGCCGGTGAATTTGGGCTTATAACGGATATGTCTCCGTCTGAGTTGCCGCCTAACGCTTGGACAGATGTGTTGAACGCGCGGTGCGACAACACGCGCATGCAAACCATCGGCGGATACGAACAACTAACAGCTGTTGCGGCTGGCGTGCCGCTGCATATTGCACATCTCTCGAACGAAAACACTGACGCTTGGATTTACGTAGTCGACTCCGATGATGACGGAGAGGGCGAGCATATCTACGCCTATACCACCCTGGAGTCCAAGATAACCCGGCAAGTGGCTGGGCCGGCCGATGATCCGTACACAGGTACGGCAAACCTTTGGCAGCATACCTACATGTCCGGCTCGATTGTGATAAATGGCTGGGATGATGCTCCTCAGGTTTATGATGGAACCGCGACGTGCGTCAATATGACGTACTCAGGCGCCAACGATTGGGAGGATTACGACGGCGCAGGCAAGACCTATCGCGCAAAGTCGGTCAGAGCGTTCAAGAATTACTTGTTCGCGCTTCATATTAACGATAATGGGACCGTCTACCCTCATCTGGTCCACTGGTCTGATGCGATAACGCCAGGCGGGATCGCTAGCGTTAACTGGGACTATACTGATGATACTATTGACGCGGCGAGGCGTGATCTACCGGACACCGACGGGGAGATCATCGACGGGCTAGCCCTCCGAGATTCGTTTATAGTCTATAAGAAAGACGCCGTATACTCATTTACTTATTCTGGTGATGAGTTTGTTTTTCGTTCTCGGTTGCTGACAAAGTATCGGGGCATTCTGGCCCTCAACTGTGTGGTTGATATCGGCGGCAGGCATATCGTAATTGGCCGGCGAGATATCTATATCCATGATGGCATTCGGTTCCAGTCAATCGCGCAGGATCGGGTGCTGAACGCGATATTTGGCTCAATTGACGCGGATTTTTATGAGTATACCTATCTAGCGCACAATGAGGCAGATTTTGAGGTCTGGGTGTGCTGCGTAGAGTCCGGCGAGACTACGCCGAAACGACGCTGGATCTATGACTACCAGAATGATCGCTGGTCGAAAGCGGATATCCCGCAAGCCTGGTTCATGGCGCAAGGTCTTGGCGACCAGACGGGGATCGCGGAGGAGTGGGATGATGAGACGACACTGGCGTGGAGTAGCGAGATTGTACTGGATTGGAATGCCTCACTTTATGATCCGACGTCGGTAACGCTTGGCGCGGCGCTGCATACAGACGAGATCATTATCTACAACGAGTCGGACACTGAGAAAGGCGTTGCGATTAGCGCTTCTTTAGAGCGTATGGACTTGGACTTTGGGGAAACGGACGACTGGCACGAGGTACAGGCACTATACCCCAGGATGACTGGTAATGCGGTTACTATATTCGTAGGATCGCAGGACCGCATAGGTGGACCAATAACCTATGATGCGGGAACATCCTTTGACCCAGTTTCGGACTACGTAATTTATCCTATGGTTTCCGGTAGACGGCATGCCATCAAAATAACTGGTGATGTGTTCTCAATCGACGGGTTGAGTATCGAATACACGGGCGGGGGTGTCGATTGATTAATTGGAGTCTCGATAATCCTCCAGTAACCGACGAGACAGGTGTTCTTGCGCAGTGGGTTGTTGACCAGTTGGAGCGACTGGAACCTCTGGTTAATCAAGACACTTGGGACGATTTGCGGGCTCCAGCCAGCAACCTTAAAGCTGGGTTGACTTCGCCAACCCAGAACAACACATACGGCTGGCTGGAGTTCGCGCATAACCGCGATGAGTTCGCTTTCACGCAGTTCCAGTTGCCGCACCACTGGAGTCCGGGGACGCTGCTTAAGCCACATGTACACTGGATGAAGACAACGAGCGCTGTTGGTGAGGTAGAGTGGGAACTCTCCTATCGATGGGCGAAGATTGGCGAGGTTATGGATGCAGCATGGACGGTACTAGCGGACTTTACACCGGATGTCTCGGATGGAGACACGCAATATCAGCATGCATTGACGTCGCTGGGCGAGATTACCACGGATGGCATCCAACTTTCCGATATGCTGATATGTAAACTAACGCGGCTGGGTACAAGCTATTCAGGTGCGAACCATTACACGGCGCCGGCCGCGTTACTCGAGTTCGATATTCACTATAAACGGTCAAGCATGGGGCGAGGCAGTAGCTTCGAATTTGTGAAATGACAGCAGACGAATATATGAGAATAGCCCAGGCGATGCCGGGAGCGGGTTCATCGGCGGATGTGTTTCGGTTGATGCAGATGGGATTGCCGACAGTAACCCCGATCGGTGGCGCCAGTTATGCGCCAGGGCCTATGCCTATGATGCAGCAACAGCAGGGTGGTGGGCTATTTGGTGGGGGCGGCATGGGCGGATTGCTGGATGCTGGTAAGCAGATGGGCGGAGCGCTCAGCGGAATGTTTGGTGGAAGCCCGACGACCCCGGTTCAGGGTGCGCCGCAAGCGATTATCCCGAAAGGTGGTCTCCCGATAATGCAGGGCGGGGCTATGTGGTCATGATTAAGGTTTCCCCAGTTGCCAAAGATGCGGTGGATGCTGTTTGGCCAGATGTCATGGATTACGTGAAACGCGCCGTGGATAGAACGGACGGTGAGTATACCGCTGAGAACGTGCTGTTTTTCTGCAAGACAGGCACAATGCAGTTGCTTATCATTCACGAAGACTGGGATGTATACGGAGTGGCGATATCGCAGGAAGTCCATTACCCGGGCCGCAAGGTTTTGGAGTGCTTCGCCATGGGTGGCCGTGAAATGAATCTGTGGATTAAGCAATTCTTGGACATGTTGAAACTGGGCGCCAAGAACATCGGGGCAGACTACTGCAAGGCTTTCTGCAGACCAGGACTGGCGAAAGTGGTTAAAGGCTATGGCGGCAAGATTCGGTGCCATGAGGTGGTATTGGAATGAAAGTATATACCAGGGTAGTGATGGACTGGGATGGAAACATCCTGGAAGAAGACAGTTACGACTACGAGGGTCCTGTAGCCCATGCCGGTGGTGGTGGCGGTACAGCCAAGAGCGAGCAAAAAAGCAAGCCTTGGGAGGGAGTTGTTAACTATGTCGCAGCCCTGAACCAGAACATCTGGGATCTTGCCCAGGAACACCAGGATTTCTTTCCTGACCAGACCTATGCCGGATTCACGCCGCTACAAGAGGAGGGCATGTATGGTGGGCTGGACTACATGCGGGGACCATATGCTGACCAGGCTGCCCAGTTTATGGGCGATCTTCGCGGGATGATGGACGCGCCTGGGAATATCACGAATCTGCCGGCCGTTCAGGCTATGATGGACGCTAACCGCGCTGCCACTACAGATGTCCTCGAGGGTGAGTGGCTGCCGAACATCCAGCGCAAATCGATCGGGATGGGTGATTACGGAGGCACAAAGACAGATATTCTTCGCGGTCAGGCCATGGGAGACGCCGCAGACGCTCTTGCACAGGCGAACGCCAGGACCATGATGGACGCCTACCTTGACGCCACACGACAGGCAACAGTGGCCGCTCAAATGACACCAGGGGCAATGTCTCTCGGTATGGCGCCGTTCCAGACGGCTGAGAAGGTTGGTGCTATGGAGCAGGCTATGGAACAGCAAGGCATAGACGAGGCCATGGCACGCCACTACTTCCCCCTGCAAGAGCGATGGGGAAGGCTGCAAAAGGCTATGAGCCTATATACACCGCAGTTCGGGTTCGGAACCACTGAAACCAAGCAGAAAATGGGTGGCGGATCGGCGTTAGGTGGTGCGCTTGGTGGCGGATTAATGGGGTATGGCTTGGCGACGAGTGTTCCTGGGTTGTCGGGCTATGCTTGGCCGATGGCGGCGGGTGGCGCCGCTCTTGGCGGGTTGTTGAATTAGGAGGAGATCATGGCGAACTGGTTGGTCGGACAGCATATGCGGAATCGACCGCCCGTAGCGGTTGCTGGAGGAGGCTTGCTGTCTCAACAGCCGACAGCGGCGCCTACAGCTCCAACATCCGCTGGACCTTGGGCAAATCCTTGGTTCCACATGGGACTAGGTATCTTGGGGGCTAACTTTGGCCATCGAGGTGCTGCGGAGGTGATTGGTAAGGGTGGGTTGCTGGGACTCAACAGTTACCGCCAGGCGAAGCAAATGGCCGCACAGCAGCAAGCGCAGCAAATGCAACACCAGCAAAGACTTCTCCAAATGCAGGTAGCGTCTGCCCAGCGGGCGCAAGAGGAAAAGCGCAGGCAAGCCTTGCAGCAATACTTCCAAGGCGTTGGCGGCCCTATAGGACAGCTTGGAATGGTAGCGCCTGAGGCGGCAGTCAAAGCACGTCTCTCCCAGTTGAAGCCAGAGGAAGCAACCTCGCTACAGAAAAACCTTGTGGCAGCCGGGTTGCAGCCCGGAACAGAAGCATTCCAAAAGGCGATGTTAGAGGCGACCACGAAGCCTGCATCAACTACCAACGTATATGCCGGACAGCCGGCGCCCTCACCCGGAACCAAGGAAATGTACAAGCAGGCCGGGGAGGCTATCAATACGAGGATCGGCGAATACCAAGAGAGAGCGCGTTTAGCGGCGAAATCGCAGGCTGCCCTAAACCGTTTCCAGATGGGTCTCGATCAACTAGGGAAGACCGGAAAACACCAACAACTTGCAAAGGCGTTGCGCGAATTGGGACAAGTTGCGGGACTTCCGATTGACGAAAAGAAGCTTGCAGACGCACAATCAGTCGATATGGCTGCAAAGCAGATGGTTGCTGACCAGTTGCGTTTAAATAAGGGCCCGCAGACCGACTTTGATGCCCAGTTCACGGGGGAGTATTTGCCTGGGCTAGGAACGGCCACAGAGGCGAACAGGCAAGGGTTGCGTTATCTGGCGTCTATTAATCGTCTGGATAGAATCTACGGTCGCGGTGCCGTAAGGGCGAGGCGATTTGAAGGAAATAAGCCGCCAGATTTTGGAATGGTACAACAAAGGCTGGACAGAATTGATCAGGCTTCTTCCAACACTCCAGCCGTCATCAAAGTACCGTCTGGGGCGGGTAGCACGTGGGTTATGTTCGAAGACTTTTACAACATTAAGCGTAAGAAGGGAGTGAAGGACCAGGAAATCGTTGATGCTTGGGTTAGAGAAGCACAGAAAGTGAGTCCATGATATGGCTATTGACCCAGATCTGCTAAGCCTGGCAAGGCAATCCGCGCAGGAAGATAGGGATGTTGCTTCGCCAACCCTTGACGCTGATATCGCAAGATTGGCGCGCAAGCCTGAACGGCAATCGCAGTGGGCTGGTGTGCGCGAGCCAACGGCAGTTGAAAGGCTTGGCCGGGGCATGTGGGATATCGGCGCAGGTCTAAAGCAGATGTATTTGCATGTGACTAACCCGACTGCTGCAAAGGCATTCCAGCGCGCAGAAGACGAAGAACTCGCTATTTACGAGGCTGGGACTGGCCCAGGGTTTGATCCATGGCGCATGGGTGGTCAGGCTGCCGCTACGGCACCAACTATTTTGGTTGGCGGTGGGGGCGGGTTGCTTGGACGAGCGGCGTTGGGGGCTGGTGTTGGTGGGCTGACGGGCGCGAGTATGTACACGAAAGAAGATGAATCGCGTCTCGGGAATGTTATGGCTGGTTCTGTCGGTGGTGCTGCGGTTCCTGCAGCCATTAGTGGCGTATCGAGGCTTGCTGGTCCTGTTGTGTCCAAGTTTGCTAGGGGAATCGGACAGATACGGAGGGCGCCTGGTGTTAGGCGGCGGGTCGCTACAGAACTGGCAGATCGCGGCGTTGATTTCACGAAGCTTTCTGATGACGTTCAGAAGAAGCTAATATTTGATGCCAGGACACAGCTTGCGGCAACAGGCAATCTCGATGCATCCGCTTTAGCGAGGCGTGTTAAAGCTGAGGGTCTTGGATTCCAGGGAGTGAGCGCGCCAACCTCCGCTCAGGTTACGAGATCTCCTCGACAGTGGGCGCAGGAGCGGAACCTGCAACGCATACCGGAGGCTGGCGAAGAATTGACGGAGCGTTTTGCTGCGCAAGACGAGCAGTTTGTTCGCCTTAGAGGGCAGGTTGCCGGCCCTAAGGTCGAGGAAGAAGTGTACGATACCGGGGAATCTGTTGTCGGCGCGCTTACGAGGAAATGGGGTGAATCGCAGAAGCGAGTTAGTGCGATTTACACGGATATCCGCAAGAAGTACGGCGAACAGCATGGCGTGCAACTATCAAGGCTGTCGGCCGCGCTGGATGATGCCTCTCAGGATGTCCCGAATTTTCCTGTAACGGAGTCAATCAAAAATCGCCTGACTAAGCTTGGCGTGAAGGAAGGAAGCGAGGCGTTGACAGTCAGGCAAGCAGAAGGTTTGCGTAAGGCTATCAACAGACTCCCCGATGGGGGCGACCCGAACCTAATGCGCGTTAAACGCGAGATGGTCGCCGCTCTTGACGACGACGTAATCGAGGGCGTTGGTGACGACGTTTTCAGAAACGCTAGGGCTGCAGCAAAGGCGCGATTCGACGACTTTAGCTCCAATGTCGCGAAGAAGGTTGTTGAGGGCAATCTGCCTCCAGACAAGACGTTTGAAGCGATCATTAAGGGCAATGTGTCTGATCTTCAGGGCTTGAAGACAAACCTCCTTGAGACAGAGTATGGGCAGAAGGCGTGGGAACGGATACGCCAACAGGTGCTGTCCCAGGTGTGGAAAAAGGCTGCGCCACAAGGTGCGGAAAGCCCGTTTTCCGGTATTGCTTTCAAGAAAATGGTGAATGATCGTATAGGGCAGCGACGACTCGGGGTGTTGTTCGATCAGAGTGAATTGTCCATGATCAACGCCATAGCCGATGTAGGCATGGACTTAACCTATACGCCGCCCCGGTCCGCCGTAAATTGGTCGAATACGGCGCCGATGATATATAGCCTTCTTTCAAAGGCGGGTCGATTTGTGCCTGGCGTTGGCGATCAGGTTAAGGCTGCAGCCGACGCGGCGATTGACAGATATGCTGTTTCGTCGGCCCTAGGTGGGGCGGCGTTTGACCAAGGACTTCTTGCGGGCAGCAAACAGGCAATCTCGCAGTCGGTCTTGGACGCATTCACAAAGCCAACCCTTGGGATTACGCCAGAGCCTATACTCAGGCAGGCTGGAATACTTGGAGCGATGCAATAATGCCTAGAATGAAAGGTCGCGGGAAGGTTGTCCGCACGCGCACAAAATCCCTCCCAAAAGGGAAGTACATGCGCTGCGATGTCTACGAGAAGCCTGGACCGCAGGGTGGGAAGACTGTCTGCGGTGCGGCGAAGAAGAAAAAGCCTGCGAAGATGAAGCATTAATCCAGTAGTTGCTTGCCTTACAGTTGATTATGACCGCTTGTGTCTCCGCAGAGACAAGCGGTTCCCCGACACATTGAGGCAAGCTATTGATCTGATTTCTTGGTTCCAGTGCCTACACCACCAATCCTGACTAACCTCCAGAGGTTTGCAATCATGGTGGCAGAACCCTAAGTAGAGCGGTGCTTCGTCGTAGCTAGGATGGCGAGTCCACCAACAGCACGTCTCGCATATTCTCCGTAAGATCTTTTTTTCTTGTGTCATCGCGGATTCCAGGCTGGGTGATTAAGGTCATAGAAGTACCGTCCGCCAGTATGGCTAGGGGTAGTCAGGATCGGCCTCTGACCTGGGAAATAGTAGTTCTCGGCGCCCGTATGATTCGGGATCGAGTAAGGCAAATGGTACGTGTGGTCGCTTCCGAACTGCGTGTCAAAAGATTGCCATTCAGCCTCGAATTGGTCAACAGGGTCTGGGTTACCCCAGGCGTTCGCATTGGTCAACAGCAGAATATTGATGATGAAGATTGCCGCAGTAGCGAGCATTACCCATAGCGTTGTCTTCATTTCAGCCTCCTCTAAGATTCGCAGTTCTTCGTTAGCGCCGTAATTACGGCGTCCTGTAGGTCCGGAGTTCCGGCAAACACGACGAAAAGAAGCGTGATAGCAATAATGAGCCACACGGTCGGGGCATGTTTGCTCATTTTTATCCACCTCTAACTATTCTATAGTAGATTTGCCGGTTCTGTTCTACGTCAAACGCGCATTTCTCGCGGATCTTATCGCGCTCGTCGCGTTCGTAGAGTTCGGCGATATCCGCGCCTGTGGTTTCCTGTGTATCAAGATCCAGGAGACGAGCCAGCATGTCCTGGGAGATGTGCCCACGCATGCCAGCCCATTGCTTCATGGTGTCGAAGCAATCTGGCGTCCAGGGTTTGTGGTTCATGTGAAAGCAGCCAGGTGGACGAAGGTTGTTGATGATCGACCGATGGAAGACTAGGGGGATATCGAAGTCGATGATGTTGTGTCCGACGAGGTTCACATATCGGTGACCTTCGATGGCGATCAGGAAGAAATTTTTCAGGATGTCTGATTCTGTGCCGATGATGGTCTGCACTTGGCCATCGTCAATGGCATAGCCGATGCAGATGATCGTGGCAAGCGAGGTGTCGACGGCCGTTTTGTTGATGCGATCCTCGTAAGAGGATTCTATTTCGATAGTCTTTTCGTGCTTCCATGCAGCAATCTTTGTTGGGTCCTTGTAGTTGCCGGGCGCCTTGAGTGCTTGCACCTCGTCCCGGATGTCGGACCACACTTTATCGCGGTAGAAGGGCATGTTGGTTGCGTAAGTTTCACAGTCGAAGAAAATGTTCATAGCTTTGCTTGTTCCTCGTCTTGTTGTTTGATTTCGAGTTCGCTCTTGCGTTGATCCTTGATTTCCTGATACAGGATGTGTTCGTGCTTCTGCAGTTCACCCCAGAGATCTCTAAGTTCGTCTAAGGATTGGCACTTCATGATATCGCGGACAGTATGAGGATCTTGCTTTGCTTCTAAAGGAGCGCGGAAGTCCTGCTTTTGAGTTTTATGCTGTTCTCCAAGTGCCGCATCTGAATCTTCCTGTGCGATGCCAACCATGGCGGCTAACTGGTAACGACGGAGGTAAGTCGTTACCACACCCACGCATTGCGCATAGGACAATCCCTTTTGTTCGTGGACTGGCATGGATGAGGTTGTCTCCAGCCATTGCCCAGACTCGTGGTAAATAGTCGTTGTAAGACCAGCTTTGCCATCTCCAGCGTCAAACATTTTTTGGACAATGGCGAGCCCATAATTCGAGAATACAGGACGCACCATGTCTAATACTTGGCCCAAGTTGGCAAACTTGTATCTGTTTTGGTAGCCCGCATGCTTCTTCTCTACGTTTGAAAGTTCGCCTTGCGCCTTTGCAAATGCCGAGGCAAGACTGCCTAGTTTCGGACGATCATACTCAGGATCTGGCGTCATCGATTCTTCAGGCTCTTGATCTGTAAACACTGCATCTTTCAGCTTAGACATTTCGTTCCCCCAGGTTGATGAGATAGTGGCAACGCTTGCAAGTAGCTACTGCAAAGCAGTGGCCGTGTTGGATGACTACACTGGACTCCCAAAGGCTCCATCCGCAGCCAGGACACTCTCTGTTGAGTACGCTGGCGAGTGCGGATTGACGAAGTTCGGTGTTCAGTGCTTGAGCTTCACTACTAGTTAGTGTGTTCATGCTAGTAGTTTAAACCACTGAAGAAGGGGGGCAAGGGGTGGCGCTGGCCGGATTGGTTACCGACCGTCAGTGCAGATCTTAGCTTTGACTGCCGTGCAGGGATTACCCGTCTTGTGCATATCGCGAACATGCCGCAGCGCCTTGCTCATACTCTTGGATTGTCGATGTTATTCGTCAGGAGGCATCACCTCCTCGTAGGCGCGACACTGCTTATAGCAGACAGCGGCGCCGATTTGGCACAACCCAGCCGTTACCGCTGCTGTAGGTTGGGATCTGTCCACCCGGAGGATCGGTGTCAATAATCGTGGCGTTGGTTATCTCCCAATAGCCGAGCTGCGGCGTGTCAAGGCCGAAAAGTAGTATCCTGTGCTCATTATCATTGTCGATGATCTCGACCCGCATCTCGTCGCTTCTCGTGTTGTAGGTACCTTCCAGATCGACGATGAAAACGAACGGCGTATCGCGTAGATTATAATTATAAGTGCCGTTCAAGGCGCATCTGAAGTCAGTATCGAAAGGGCCGCCGTTGCCGATCGGCTCGACCGACTGGATGTTTATATAGCCGCAGATTCTCTCGTAGTCCTGGTTCTGACGACTATCCCCACTAGTCACGCCGCCTCGGACAGTGAAGGTCCCTGTTGGGTAGTTATTACACTCGTCGTTTGCATTAGCGGGGCGGCTGACTGTGGCAAGGACCAAGGCTAATACGGCGAGGCCGATGAGGACGAATGCGTTGCGGATTGCTGGTGATACTTTCATGTTTATTCCTTTAGAGTGTTGCTGCTGGTAGCTGTTAGAAGGTTGAGGGTTTCTCTATGCTGCGGACAAGAGCCATGATGCCTTGCTGAAAATGAGTTCTGGCAATATCTGCCCAGAACTTGTCCGCAGCGTGGGTCTCCTCACAGACACTAATCAACCCTTTTAGGTGGATGCCCATCTGATGAATTTCTTCGATAATGGCAGTCTGTTCGTTTTCCATTGATTGTCCTCTTGTTGGTTGAGTGCCCGGACTTAAAATACTATGGTGAATCTAAATCAAATCTTGATTTATGCTTCTCGAAGCATTAGCGGATTGCTTGTCTTTGGGCAAGTGATGGGATAACCAAGCTGTACTCTGTCAAAAAGTCTCTTGGTTATCGCTACATCCTGTAAACAGTAATCAATGACAGCACCTATTTCGCCACGCTGCCACTGCACAGGGGCGAGCGCTCCATGCCCTGTTTTGGATGGCAAATTGTTGGCTTTAGCGATTGCGTCAAGACTATATCCGGCATGGCTCGGGTACTGGAAGTTTGGGCCTAGATCAGCGGCCGCCCAGGTTTCACGGAGAATATCGTATGAGTCGGCTGGTCGATAGTCGTCCCCGAACTCCGCATAAATAACTGCGTCATCAAACGGAATAGAATTGAATCCAACCATAAGCCTTTGCTTTGAAAGCTCCAGAAATTCATGGAAATTATCTTTGCAAAAGACACGGAACCTGCCCGCCTTATAGTCATAGGCACCGATTACACTGATGCCCATGTTTTTGTGGTCATGCCAACCTTCACAGTATTCAATACCAGGAATAATCTCTTTCTCGCTGCCAATTTTCGGCGGAATAGCTTTAAAGATTTCTATATCATAGATAAGTGCGTGCATACTGTTTCCTTTAATAAGGCGAGTCAAAATCAAGTCTCCCGCGCTCTCCGCTGACGCGGCGTTCTTGCATCAGCTTCCATGCAGCACGAAGTTTCTTCCGTATCTCCTTCTCATACCATTTGGGCATCGGCAGGGTGCCGTGACACTTGATCTCCAGGCGGCGGTACTCTTTCTCTCCGATGATCTTTTTTGCCATAAAAGGATTGGCGTCCGCTGGGTTGCGCGTGTGGCAGTAGGTGCATTGCGCAATAGCGGCATTAGGTTCCCATCGGATCGACTTGTGCCAGCGTTTGAAGATATGTGAACAGTCTAGTCCACTACGCCTACCTTCAGGATAGTAAGTGTGGCACGTTTCGCAGCACCAATTAGCTCGTTCACGGACGAGGTCGGAAAATAGTTTATCAGTGGGGTTACGCTTGATTTTCATTTTTTATTCCCAGGGCCTCGTAATATTTATCCTCAGGATGAGGCAGGTCACACCCAAGCTCAGCTCTGGCGTATACCTCTATCCTGTTCAGGAAATCCGTGAACTCGGATGTATTAAGCTCTGAGGTGCCTCTGATTCTCGCTCCGCTTTGTCCGTTCGTCTTTTTGTAAGACGAAAAGCCTATATATCTGTCTTGGAACTCGTATTTGAGAATTTCGGGCGTTGTCTTGATGCCGTGCTCCTCATCAAGATGTTTCGCAATCCGCGTCAGCCACAGCCACATTAATGCGTTCTGAGCTAGCGACCGATCTTTCTTGAACTCGAGGATGCGAACCTCGTAAACCTGCTTATCTTCGCCGATAGGGATCGCATTGATTGCCGTACAGGCAACGCCTTTGATTCTGGAGTCGCGAATAATGAAGCGTCTCACCGTTTGCGCCTCAATGCCTTTTGATCCCGAGCGATAAGCTCGCGAATATAAGTGGCTATAGTCCACTTATTGCGCTCAACTCGCTTCTTGATAAACGAATACTGGTCGAGCGTCACCCAAGTCGCGATGGGTCGGCGCCCTTCTTTGTATGGTTTTCCCATGGTGTCCGCCGTTATTTGAACACCAACATTATAGCCCCGCAAGGCAAAGTTTCAATCGCTTAAATTAGCCTTGACATGAAGGCATGACGAGTTTAAACTCTCAGTTCTGGCCTAAAGAACTTAGTAGCCCAGGTGGACAATGCGAGCCATTAACATAGGAGTTAAATCATGAATGTAGATGAACTTACTTTCGGACAGGTTAAACAGATTAATGCTCTGTTTGGTCGCCAGGATGCGTCCGGCGACGATCATTGGGTGATTGGAGCAAATTATGCCGTCAGGACAGTCACTCATATTAATGTTGGAACCCTAGTCAAAGTCACTGACAAGGAACTCGTTTTGGTTGATGCGGCTTGGGTTGCTGATACCGGACGCTTCCATCAATTCGTAGCTAAAGGGGAGGTTGGTGAGGTCGAGCCTTTCCCAGACAACATCCCGGTGATAATGGGACGCGGCGCCTTGGTTGATGCTGTCGAATGGAAGCACCCGTTGTTGAGGGACCAGAAGTAAGGTGATTGTGTTTTTGGTCTGGGTCCAGGTTTGAGAGCGATCAATGAATCAAGCTGTTATGGGGTCTTGGTCTAAGTCTTGGTCTGGGTCTGTGTCTAGGCCTAGGTCTTGGTCTGGGTCCAGGTCTAGGTCTTGGTTTGGGTTTTGGTCTTGGTCTTGGTCTGGATCTGGATCTTGGTCTGGATCTGGATCTTGGTCTGGATCTGGATCTTGGTCTGGGTCCAGGTTTGGGTCTTGGTCTGGGTCCAGGTTTGGGGGCGATCAATGAATCAAGCTGTTATGGGGTCTTGGTCTAGGTCTGTGTCTAGGCCTAGGTCTGGATCTTGGTCTTGGTTTGGATCTTGGTCTAGGTCTAGGTCTTGGTTTGGGTCTGGGTCTAGGTCTAGGTCTGGGTCCAGGTCTAGGTCTAGGTCTAGGTCTTGGTCTTGGTCTGGGTCTGTGTCTGGGTCTGTGTCTGGGTCTAGGTCTTGGTCTGGGTCTAGGTCTAGGTCTTGGTTTGGGTTTTGGTCTTGGTCTTGGTCTGGATCTGGATCTTGGTCTGGATCTGGATCTTGGTCTGG
>JAAUYF010113043.1_pt1 | contig 33776 bp, 32 predicted proteins | sample 7278051 | NCBI WGS metagenome assembly JAAUYF01 (sample SAMN14350202, study PRJNA611818) | marine sediment metagenome | isolation source: surface marine sediment (0.6m) | place: French Polynesia: Moorea | collected 2018-08 | reverse complement strand
GGCGACGACGTCATCGACGATTTCATCGATGGCACGGCCGGTGAGCTCGAGGCGCAGTTGCGCGCGGAATTCGGCGACGACATCGACGTCCACGCTCGCGTCCTGCGCGAAGATCAGATCAGCGAACTGATTCCCGAGTCCTCCGCGAACTGCCTGAACTGCGGCGCACGCCTGCGGGGGCAGTACTGAGGCACTTGCGGCCAGCTTTCACGCAGACGGCTGATCAGCCTCTGGGAGCTGGTCTCAGATGCTTTTGGCGACCTGCTCGAGCTCGACTCGCGCCTGTGGCAAACGCTGATTCCACTGCTGATCCGGCCCGGCAGGCTGACCTACGATTACCTGCAGGGCAAGCGCGCCCGGTTCATGCCGCCGTTTCGCATGTACCTGGTGCTCAGCCTGCTGTTCTTCGTCGTGGCGTTTTTCGATCCGCGCGAAGAGCTCAGCCTGCTATTCGAACCGCAGCCGGAACCGACGCCCGAGGAAGTCCAGCGGCAGGCCGAAGATGCCGAGGAATCAGCTGCCGAGGCGCGCGAAGTTATCGAAGGGCTGGTCGAGGACGGCGTCATCGACGAAGACGAGGTGTCCGGCAATCTCACTGTCGATGACGCCGGCGTTCGCTTTACGTTCAATGACGAGGACATGGATTCGGAAACGGACTGCGACGTGGACGAGTCCGACGTGGAGGACTTGCCGGAATGGCTGGCGCGGCGCATGACGCCGGAACGATTGCAGCGGATTTGCGAACGAACCCGGCTGGACGACGGCAAGGCGTTGATCGAGGGCGTTCTCGACAACATTCCGGCGGCGCTCATCATCCTGTTGCCATTAATGGCTTTCGTGCTCAAGGCGCTGTACCCGTTATCCAAGCGCTACTACGTGGAGCACCTGCTGTTCTTCGTGCATTTCCACGCGTTCTTCTTCCTGATGCTGACGCTGCAGATCCTGTTCCAGCGCTTCGCGGTCTGGGTCCGCATTCCGGAGGCCATCTGGGTCCTGACGATCGTTGGCACGTCGTTCTACATCGCGATCTACCTGTTTGTGGCCATGCGCAAGGTCTATGGCCAGGGCCGTATTGTCACGTTCCTCAAATACATCGTGCTGCTCATTGCCTACCTGTTCGGCTTTACCGCCACCATGCTGGGCGCGCTGGCGATCGCCGCATTCTCCATATAGGCTAGGCAGTAGCGAGTCAGAGGGAATCCTTGCTATGAGAACAACAATATTCCTGCCCATGGCGGCTGTGTTTTTCCTGGTGAGCGCCTGCGGCCAGCGGGACGCGGAGCCCGTGGCGGCCGAGGAGCCCGCAGAGGCCATGCCAGCAGCAGAGGAGACAGCCGCGCCGGCCGAACAGCCCGCGCTGCCGCGGTCGGCAGCCGCCGAGGGCGCGAAGGTGTTTTTCATAACGCCTGCGGACGGCGATACCGTGTCCAACCCGGTCAAAATCGAGTTCGGCATCGAGGGCATGAGCGTGGTCGCGGCAGGTGTCAACGAGATGCATTCGGGCCACCACCACCTGATTATCGACGCGGATTTGCCGGAGAATCCGGGCATGCCGATCCCCGCAGATGAGAACTATATTCATTTCGGGGACGCCAGCACCTCGACCGAGGTCACGCTCGAGCCTGGCCAGCACACGTTGCAGCTACTGCTCGGAGACCACCTCCATATCCCGCACGACCCGCCTGTCACGTCGGACGTGATCACGATCACGGTCGAATAACTGGTTGAGTGCTTGCCCCGGGACCACTAAAATCGCCGGGCTAACGTAACCTTGCACATGAACATGTCCAGCAACATCAAGAATATCGGCGTCAGCGGGCTCGCTGCCTATATTCCGCCCTATCGAGTCTGGCTCGAGGACTGGTGCGACTGGACCGATAACCAGTGGCCCAAGATCCGAGAGGTCGTCGGGCGCAGTTTCCGCGTCCGCGGGCCCGACCAGAGCGTCTATACGATGGCCGCGACCGCGGTCATGCGGCTGATCGAGCAGTACGACATTGACCCGAACCGGGTCAAGTTCCTGGGGCTGGGCACCGAGTCGAGCACCGATAACTCGGCGGGTGCGATCATCGTCAAGGGCATGGTCGACCGGGCGCTGGAAGCGCGCGGCCTGCCGCCGATTGCTCGCAGCTGCGAGGTACCCGAATTCAAGCACGCCTGTCTCGGCGGCGTGTATGGCATGAAAGGCGCAATCCGCCACCTGGCTCTTGACGGCGCAGGTGGCCAGGCCATCGTCGTCTGTGCCGATATCGCCGAGTACGCACGCGGCTCGAGCGGCGAACCCACGCAGGGCGCCGGTGCTGTCGCCATGCTGCTCGAGGAAGATCCCAGGCTGGCGGTTGTCGACCTGCCCGGCTCGGGCTCGGCTTCCGACTACCGCATCATGGACTTCCGCAAGCCGATGTTGCGCTTCTGCGGCCAGGATCGCTCGGAGTCGCACCAGGTGCAGGACTTCCCGGTGTTCAACGGCAAGTACTCGACCACCTGCTACATCGACGAGACGCTGCACGCGCTCAAGGACATGTACGACAAGCGCGAACTCGACCCGGCCGAGTACATGCGCTCGCTGAAGACCATATTCCTGCATCGCCCCTACCGGCGCATGCCGGAGACGGGCTGGGCTGTGTCCTACCTGTTCGCCATGAGCCAGGGCAATGCCGAGGATCGCGCGGAGCTCGCTTCCTATTGCTACGAAATCGGCATCGAGCCCGACGCGCTCACAGCCGAGATGCTCAGCAAGCCTGACGTTGCGGGTCTCGCAAACCCCGAAAGACTCCAGTACGAAGCCTACCCGCTGACGATGGCCGTGCTGCGGGTATTCCGCGGGTCGCGGCACTACCGCCGCGAGATCCTCGACAAGCTGGCGCTCGGCTCCGACACAATGCTGGATCTCGGCAACCTCTACACGGCGGCGCTGCCTGCCTGGATGGCGGCCGGCTTCGAGCAGGGCCTGGACGAAGATTCCTTCACGCCCGGCGAAGAAGTCCTGACGCTGGGCTACGGCTCGGGCGACGCGGCCGAGGTCATTCCGTTCTTCATGGCCGACGGCTGGCGCGAGGCCACGCAGAAGATCGGTTTCGGTCAGGCCATGCAGTCCGCGATCGACCTGACCGAAGAACAGTACATCGCCCTGCACGACGGCCGCACCGTGACCGGCCTGGATTACATCCCGCAAAACGAGTTCGTCATCGACCGCGTTGGCCGCTCCGACGAGCGCCACTTCGCCGATCTCGGTATCGAGTACTACCGCTACGTCGGTTAACGCTGGGCCTTTCACGAACGAGCGAAGCTGGCATTGCTTCGCTCGCTAGACGTATTCCCGAACTGCCCTAGGATGTCGCCGGTGGATCCACCCGCATGCGTGAAGCGGAGTGAATTCCTGCAGGGAAAGAGCCGTACGCCGGATCGTCCTCTCCAAACGGATCCTGTCCCGGTGCAAACAACTCAATCGTGTTCTGGATCGTTATCGAGTTACAGTCTTCGGAGAATGTGTCAATGCCGCTGAGCTTTGCGATGACTACCGTTTGTCCGAACGCATCGACGCCAAAACCAACGAACGTGAACGCTATCGTCCGTTTATCAACTCTCTCCCAGGTCCCGCGGAATGTCGAGATCTTTCCGGGAAAAGGAAAACCGATATAGGTTAGATCAAGGCCGGGAACTTCCAGTGTGTAAGTCCCTGCTGCGTTGGTAAAGCCGTGCGCGGCGCCGTGCGCGGTGCCAATAAAATCTATATTGAACGACGGCAGGTAGCCGTACCAGCTTCCCGGAAAATCACAGGCCTTATCAGCCATCGCGAGCCCGGGGACCGACAGAGCAGCCAGGAGCATCACCGTCGGGATGATTCCTCGTCTCGCAAGCCTGTAGTTGTCGCCTCTCATCTCTGCACCTCTTTCTGGATTGTTACTATCGGCGTCCTTCGTGGCAGAAGGCGCCGCGGAGGGCACCGCAAACAGATGGCTGGCCGAGTCATCTGCCGGCCAGGCAAGTCCTTCTAACCCGGATGCGCGTAGAAATGAATACGCTGATGTCGGAATTGAAGTTTGGAGCGGCAGTCCCAAATTGAATAATGTGTTTACGCCGCCCCCGGCAATTAGAACTGGTCCGAAACAAAAGCCCCGCCGAAGCGGGGCTCGCTATTAATCACGTCAGAGCTATTTTAACTTTGTCTTGATAATAGAACGGAATGACGCGCCGTCAATTCCATCCCAGGCGGCGTGGACATACATCATAAATCGTAGAGTCTCGCCCGTAACGGAGTCGATCAAGTTCCCGTTGGCATTAAATCCAAACGTATTCATGTTGCGCCGATCTGGATTCAACTGCGGTATGACATCATTGTCGTTCCATTTGAAGCGGGACCATCCAGATGCGATCGGCCCGCCGAATCCATTCCAGACTTGTGTGCAGGCTGCCAGCGGCGGTACAAATCCCGGCCACACCGACGTTTGCAGATCACCCTTGAAATGATTCTTGAAGCGGAGGACGTCTTCGCCATCAGTGCGCATGAAGACTTCCATCCAGGGTACGACGTCGAAATCAGCCTCATCAATAGTAAAACACCACACATACATGTCGACGCCAAAATAGGTCGACAGATCTTTTTCGGCGTCATACCACCAGTTTGCATAGGGAACGTCATCGCGAACTACGACGCCTGACTCCAGCGGAGGCGTTGCAAACGCCAGGCACGACAAGCTCAACAAGACGACAGTGGTAATTAACTTCCTCAACCATGTAAACATGATCTCTCCCCAAGATTGATGCGGATAAGCCGCGCGCCAAGAACTCACGTTGCCGGTCCGCGTTACAAAACGGCAGCCCGGCGATCTTGGGTCCTACGTCGCGTCGCAGAAGGCGTGGCGGAGGAAGCGAGGACCCGTGGCTTTGCGTCCCTGACTTTGGTCAGGTTTGCCTTTATCAGCTCGGCAGTTTCCCGAAAAACTGTCAGCACGGTCAATTCTGGGATGTACTTAGGCCGTGTTAGAGCTTGTCTAATGTCGACGCGACAAAAGCAAACCCCGCCACTGTGGCGGGGCATGCTTGTCGCTTTATCTACTTCTTGCTGTAAGAGATCAATCCCGACATGTCGACGGTAAACGTGCCGTCCCCGAAGTCGACTGAGCCAACCTCGACACCGCCACCGGATGCATACGTGAAACGACCGGTGCCGCCGTCCACGAACGTGAACTCATCAATGAACACGATGAGCGGACCTTCCGGGTAAGAGATGCCGTTGTCGTACGTCCCCAGGAGAACATCGCCATTAGCGGCAGTGGTGATTAACTCGCCTTGGCCATACGTGCCATCCGGTCCAATGCTGCCGTCAGGCAGAACACCAAGATACGAGCAGTGAGTGGCGACTACATGAGACCGGCCCAGATGGGTGATGTTGCCCCACCCCTCGAACGCGGCTATCGTCCAGACTCCGAATTTATCGTCCGGGACGGTGCATCGTGCCGCGATCTGCACCGGGTCAAAGATGAACTGCCCCAGGACCCCCGAAACGCTGCCGTAGAAGGGCACCATTTGCTTGCCGCTACCTGCAGACAGCGGAGTAACGAAGAATATTCCAAAGACGAACGCAAGGATTAGTACACGAAATTTTCGCATCGCTTCGCTCCTGTTGATGAGTAGAACACACCATGGCAGCCCGGCGATCTTGGGTCCTACGTCGCGTCGCAGAAGGCGTGGCGGAGGAAGCGAGGACCCGTGGCTTTGCGTCACCGTCTTTCGACAGATTTGCCTTTATCGGGTGGGAATTTTCCGCCTCTGATGACCGGCGTCAATTCTGGGATGTACTTAATGAGGCTCATCGACCGCCCTGAACGGCCGCACCGGGTCAGGCGCCCAGCCTCGCATACTTTTCCAGCGTCTCACGGTAGCCGCTGTTCAGCGCCTGCCACTCCATCCGGAACCAGGGAGTCAGCGACTCGGGCTCTTGCGCGAACTCGCGGTCGAGCTCTGCCGGGGCGATAAACCGGGTCGCCGCAATCTCACTCTCGTTCGGCCGGATGTCCGCGGGAGCCCTGCCGAGGTAGACATGGCATAGCTCGTTCTCCGAGCCCTGCTCGCCGAAACTGGCCTGGTAGTCGAACTTGTAGACAAACTCCAGTTCGGCCTCGATGTTCAGTTCGTCGAGTAATCGCCGCTGCGTTGCAACCTCCATCGACTCGCCGCGGCGGGGGTGGCTACAGATGCTGTTTGACCAGTAGCCGGGCCACAGACGTTTCGAGTCGCTGCGCTGCTGCAGCAGCAACTCGCCGTCATCGTTGAACAGAAACAACGAAAATGCCCGGTGAAGCACGCCGTCGCCATCGTGGCAATCGGCCTTGGACAGAAATCCGGTTTCATTGTCGTCAACGTCGACAAGTATGAGTTCTTCGGCTTCGGAAGAGACGATGCGGTTGGGTTCGTTCACTTTGTGTTCCCTGTCACTCGAGGCCCATTGTCCGGAACCCGGACGCCCGCAGGGCCGCAGCGACCTCGTCTACGCAGCCCGGACAAAGCGCAACGATGGAGCCGCCCCCACCGGCCCCCGTGAGCTTCGCACCGGTTGCGCCCGCGGAACGCGCCATGGACACCATGGCGTCGAGCTCTGGCGTCGACACCTCGATAGCGGCCAGCAGACCGTGGCAGATGTTCATCAGGCGTCCGAGTTCATCAAAGTCGCCGCGCTCGAGAGCGGCCGCGCCGCCCAGGCTCAGGTTGTCTATCTGCGCAAAGATCGCGTCGTAGTGCTCCTTGCTGTGCCCGCGCCGCGCCCTCACGCCCGCGACCAGCTCCTTCGTCAGCCCTCTCTCGCTACTGCAGGCAATGACAATGGGAGGGTTGCCGGAGGTTTCGATGGCCTTCACTTCGAGTTCGCCGTCGTTGCGAAATAGCATGGGCGTCGCGTATGTGGCAATCGTGTTGTCGATGCCGGAGGGCGTGCCGTGCGCGAGCTTCTCGCACTCGAAAGCGATCTCGTTGATCGCGTCGTCGTCGAGGTCAAGCCCGAGCTTCGAATCGAATGCCCGCGCAATCGCCACAGCGAACGCAGCCGACGCGCCGAGACCCATCGCCACCGGCAGCCGTGATCGAACCTCGATCGCGTACTCATCTTCGATGTCCAGCCTGTCGCGGATCAGGCTGATGGCCGCGTCGAGTTCGGGAACGGCCGGTACCGTTGCTGCCGTTCTTTTCCGGACAAACGCCGCCACGGCGTCGGCTACCGGTATCGCCAGGGCGTGCTTCCCGTAGACGACGGCGTGTTCGCCCAGCAGGATTACCTTGCCTGCCGCAACGCCGTCCGGCGCCTCGCCGGCGCTCGATGCCTGGCGTTGCTTCACAATCTCGCGGGCTTTCCAGACCTTGATGTCGCCGCTCTCGATCAGTTCGTTGACGACGTCGTCAAAGAGTTCCTCGGGCACGTCGGCGCTGCTTGCCACGCTGCGCGCATGCAACTTCATGTGACCTTCCTGGATACCGCTCGTCGCCAGCGCCCGGAGCGCCGCAAAATTCTGCGCGAGGCCAACTGCAGCCATGAGTTCGGCGAGTTCCATGGCCGAGGCCACGCCGCACAAATCGAGACCCAGTGCAGCACCGGGATTCGCGCCGAGATTGCCACCGACCGTACCGACTTTGAGCGGGATCTCGATAGCCCCGACGAGGCTGCCGTCTTCATCTGCTGACCACGTCGCGAGCGGTCCGTATTGCCCGCCGTGCGCGGCGTAGGCGTGCGCCCCGGCCTCGATTGCGCGCCAGTCGTTACCCGTGGCAATGGCAACCGCATCGATGCCGTTCATGATGCCCTTGTTGTGCGTGGCCGCGCGGTGAGGATCGGCGCTCGCAATCTCGCTGGCGAGCACGATGCCGTCGCGGACGTCATCCGCGAGCTGGTAGCGCACCCGGCATCGCAGCACGGAGCGATCCGCCAGGTTGGACAGGATGCGCAAGGCCACCTTGCCGCCGCACAGCTCGGCAATGCCCGGCGCGGCCGCCTCGCACATCGAGTTGACAAGGTTCGCACCCATCGCATCGCACGTATCGACGAGAATGTGGACCGCGATGACGGTTTCGCCACTCGCGAGCTCCAGTACGCGGACTTCAACGTCGCGCGCGCCACCGCCGCGCTCGACCAGGCGCGGATGGACGTCGTTGCAAAGCCGCAGCATCGCCTCGCGAGCCCCGGTCAGGTCCTTCACGGCAGCATCGACATCGGCAATGTCCGAAACATGCACCTGGCCGATCAGCAACGATTCGTCGCGGGTCGCCTCGAACCCGCCAGACTTGCGCGCCAGTGACGCCGCCATGCTCAGCCCCGCCACGACCGACGGTTCCTCAATGGCCATCGCGGCCAGGTGCTCCCGGCCATTGACGAGGAAGTTGGGGGCCACGGCAAACGGCAGCCCGAAGACGCCGACCGCGTTTTCGACCATGCGTCCCGCAGCTGCGGCCGGCAGCACGTAACGTCCCTGCTGCAGCAGGGCCGCATCGGACTCGGCAAGCCACCCGTCGCTGACCAGCCGCTCGATCCGTTCGGCAACGGTCAGCTTGTAAAAGCCCCGGATGTGGGAATCACTCATTCACAACCCTCTGCACCTGCACGCCCTGCTCATCGAGTCGCAGATCGAGCGCCCGGAACTTGTCGGGCAAAGACTCAGCAATGAACTCGTTAGCGCGCTCCGCATCGTCCGCCAACAGGATGCCGATGTCACCCCCGCCGGCGCCGCACGGTTTGTACACGAGCCCGGCGTCAGCTGCGAGCGCGACCAGCTCGTCATGGCCCGCATCGAAAACACCGAGATCGTGGTCGGCGCTGAACTCCTGCAACACCTCGACGTACTCGCGACAGCGAGTGAGCACCTCCTGCACAGATCCGCTTTCCCAGGCGGCGGCCATGCGCTTCGCCGAGAACACCAGCGCGTCGATCGACGGCTGCGGCCCGCGGCTCGACAGCTTCTCGAGTTTCTTGCCGGTGCTTGCCGGCGACCCGCTCCAGAACAACCGGCACTCCAGGCCGGCAGGCATCGCCAGCCGGGACGCCTCTCGATTCTTCATGTGGTACTCGACCAGCCCGCCGGTTGCCGAGGTTGCGATATCGACGCCGCTGCCCAGGCCGCCCTGGAAAGCGAGATGACCTTCGTGCGCGACCGTTTCGGGATCGAGGTTGCCGGGCGCCAGTTCGTGCAGAGCGAATGCAAGCGCCACCGACAGCGCCGCGCTCGAGCCGATGCCGGTCTTCCAGCCGTGCTCCGAATCGAGGAAGGCACTGGTATCGAGACGCAGCGATAAACCGCCCCGACGGCGCAAGCCGCTGGCGCGCCAGACCTGTTCGAGCAACTCGAACTCGTCGCTGGAATCCAGCCAGCCGAAGACGCCGCCGCGAACCAGGAAGCGCCGCGGTTCGTCGACGTGACCGGGCGCCACAACGACGTGGTACTCCTCGGCCGTCTCTTCGATCGTCACGACGGCGCGTCGATTAACGGCCATGCAGACGGCCGGGGCGCCATTGAGCACGGCATATTCGCCCGAGAGCACGACCTTGCCCGCTGCGCTGGCTGTGATCCGCTCAGTCATCGTCGATCAGCCTCGCGCCGCCGCCGAGACCCGTCACCATGACGGCCTCCACGCCCGGCGTTGCCGCCAGCCGCTCGCGTACCGTATCGACCGCCGCAGGTTCGCAGACGGCCTTGAGCTGCGGCCCGGCGTCGATCGTGAAGAAGACCGGAACGCCGTCGGCCTGCATCTGCCGCACGGCGTCCATGCACTCGAGCGTCGTTGCATTCCAGTAGACCATCGGTGGCCGGCTCGCCCACATCACCGAGTGCATCTTCAGGCAGTTGTGCTCGGCGACATTTCCCAGCCTGGCAAAGTCCCGGGACTGGATGGCGTCGCGCGCCTCGTCGAGGTCTGCCTGCTGCTGCTCTACCCAGCGAGCATAGAAAGGCGAGGTCTCGCGGCTGGTTTCCATGGCTTCGGTTGAGCCAACCGGCTTCGGCCCCGTGGCGGTAATTGCCACGACCACACTGAGTGGCCATTCCCCGGCCGGGCATAACGTGGACAGCGTGATTGCATCATCGGCATTCGCCAGTTCGGCAAAGCCGCCATAGATTGACCGTGCCGCCGAACCGGACGCCATGCCCGCGAGACTCGCCAGCTGCTCACGGCTGTGGTCTTTTCGGGCCGCCGCGTCCGCGGCCACGACGAGCGCCGCGAACGCCGACGCCGACGAGGCCAGGCCCGCGGCAATCGGGAAGTTTCCCGTGCTCGTGATCGCGGCTCGCGACCTGTCGACTCCGACCACGGCGTCCAGGCAACGCGACACCCGGGGCAACATGGCCGCATTCTCCGCGTCGTTCACCACCAACATATCGGCCCGCAGCGCGCCGTCGAACTCGACGCGCATGGTCGTATAGAGATCGGCCAGCGTGATCGAGATCGACCCAACGGCTGGCAGGTTCTGCTCGGTGTCGCGCTTGCCCCAGTACTTGATCAGGGCAATGTTCGGCTGGGCTCTGGCTGCTGCCCGCATAGTGTTCTTGTTCTGGGAACGGGATGCGAATTATAGCTCAGCGCTGCTGCAGAGAAGCGGCGATTCCGTGTACGCTAGTGGGTCACACCGACTGATCCGGAGATTGTCTTGAGCGCCGCTTTCGAGAGCCGTATCGCGCATTACACGAGCCGCGTCGAGAACATGCTCGACGACGTGCTGCCGGCCGCAACGGTCGAGCCAAAGCGATTACATGACGCGATGCGCTACGCCGTTTTCAATGGCGGCAAGCGGGTGCGACCGCTGCTCGTTTACGCCGCGGGCGAGTGCCTGGGCCTGCGCCCGGACATTCTCGACGCGCCGGCCGTCGCTATCGAGCTGATCCACGCGTTCTCGCTCGTGCACGACGACCTGCCCGCAATGGACGACGACGACATCCGCCGCGGCAAACCGACCGTGCATCGGCAGTTCGACGAGGCAACCGCCATACTCGCCGCCGATGCCTTGCAGCCGCTCGCATTCCGGGTGCTCGCCGAGGTTCGCGACGTCTCCGCGGAATCCAGTGCGCACCTGGTTCGGATCGTCGCCGACGCGGCCGGGTCGATCGGCATGACCGGCGGCCAGTCAATGGACCTGGCGGCCGAGGGCCAGTCGCTTACGGCCGATGAGATCGAGCACATGTACTCGCTGAAGACCGGGGCGCTGATCCATGCCGCCGTCATTTGTGCCACTGCTCTTGCCGAGGACCTGTCCGAAGACCGCGCATCCGCCATCGACGCTTTCGGGCGGACGATCGGCGTCGCATTCCAGATCAAGGACGACATACTCGACGTCGAAGGCGAGACCGAGGTCATCGGCAAGCGATCCGGCGCGGACCAGCGTCTCGGCAAGGCGACCTATCCGGGTCTCGTCGGCATCGAAGAGGCGCGCGCGCGTTGCGACAGCCTGCTGCGCAGCGCTCTCGAGCAGCTCGACGATTTCGGCGATGACGCCGATTCCCTGCGCTGGCTGGCCCGCTTTATCGTGGAGCGCGGCAACTGACGTGTCGCCCGCGCCGCGCACGATCCTGCACGTGGACATGGACGCGTTCTACGCGTCGGTCGAGCAGCGCGACAATCCGGAGCTGCGCGGCCAACCGGTCGTGGTTGGTGGCGGCAGCAATCGCGGTGTCGTAGCGGCCGCCAGCTACGAAGTGCGCAAGTTCGGCGTGCGCTCGGCCATGTCGATGGCGGATGCGCGCCGGCGCTGCCCGAATCTCATCCAGGTGCGCCCGCGCATGGCGCACTACAAGGCCGTTTCGGAGCAGATCTTCGCCATCTTCAGGGAGTTCACGCCGCTCGTCGAAGGCCTGTCGCGGGACGAAGCGTTCCTCGACGTTACGGCGAGCCGCAGGCTGCACGGCGACGGGCCCGACATCGCGCGCAGGATCAAGCAACTGATCCGCGAGCAAACGCAGCTGACGGCCTCGGTTGGCGTCGCCGAAAACAAGCTCGTGGCCAAGATCGCGTCCGATCTCGACAAGCCGGACGGACTGTCGATTGTGACGTCTGAGAACGTGCACGATACGCTGGACCCGCTGCCCGTCGCCGTGATTCCGGGTATCGGGCGCAAGACGCTTGCCCGGCTCGAGGCGCTCAGTATCCATACGGTCAGGGACCTGCGGCTGGCGCCCGATCGCGATCTCGAATCCGTGTTCGGACGTTACGCCGGGCGCGCCCGCGAACGGGCTGCCGGCATCGACAACCGACCCGTCGTCGCCGCAAGGGAGGAAAAATCCGTCAGCGCCGAGGAGACTTATGACAAGGACCTCGATGATCGCGGCGACATGGAGAAGGAGCTGTTGCGCCTGGCCGAGGCTACGGCGCGCCGGCTGCGCAAGTCCGAACTGCAGGCGGGTACCGTCCAGGTCAAGATTCGGCAGGCGGATTTCCAGACATTCACGCGCCAGCGCAGCGTGCAGCCGCCTGTCTGCCATACGGACCAGATCTACCATGTCGCCTGCGAGCTGCTCGGCACCTGGCTCGAGGAGCACCCCGGCACGCGCATTCGCCTGCTCGGAGTCGGCGGCAGCAAACTGTCCCCTGCCGGCCAGCCGGACCTGTTCCGCCCCTGAGTCATGTAGAATCGGTCTGCTGAGAGGGACCAGACCACGGCAAAAAACAATGTATACGAGCTTTTTTGGTCTCAACGAAAAACCGTTCTCGATAACGCCTGACCCGCGTTACCTGTTCATGAGCGAACGCCATGGCGAGGCGCTCGCGCACCTGGTTTACGGCGTCACCGAGAGCGGCGGTTTCATGCAGCTCACCGGCGAAGTCGGCACGGGCAAGACCACGCTCGTCCGCTCGCTGCTGCAAAGCCGCATGCCCGACAACGCCGATGTGGCCGTCGTGCTCAATCCGCAGCTTTCCGCACGGGAGTTCCTGATCTCGATCTGCGAGGAGCTGGGCATCGACCTGCCCGCGGACCCCTCGAGCATCAAGGCGCTGATCGACACCCTGAACCAGCATCTGCTGCAGGCGCACGCGAGTGGCCGCCGTACGATCCTCGTGGTCGACGAGGCGCAGAATCTTGCACCCGAGGTCCTCGAGGAAGTGCGGCTGCTGACGAATCTCGAAACAGCGAAACAGAAGTTGCTGCAAATCGTGCTTATCGGGCAACCGGAATTGCGTGAACTGCTCGCACGCAACGACCTCCGGCAGCTCGCGCAGCGCATTACCGGACGCTATCACCTCGAGCCGCTGTCCCGTGACGAGACTGCGCAATACATCGAGCACCGCATGAAGGTTGCCGGTGCGCTGAGCGAAGTGTTCGAACCCGCGGCCAAGCGCGAAGCGTTTCGTCTCTCGCAAGGCGTGCCGCGGCTCATCAACGTGATCTGCGACCGCGCGCTGCTGGGCGCCTACACCACGGAGTCGCGCAAGGTTTCGCGGACCATGGTGCGCCGCGCGGCGGCCGAAGTTACCGGTGATCGTGAGCCCGGCGGCTGGCCGCCCTGGCTTGTTCCAATCGGTGGCATCGCGGCGGCGCTGGTCATCGCCACCGCGTTCCTGGTGACGCTTGATGGCCGTCAGGATGTTATTGAAGACAGTGTTGCGGCCACCGTTACCGAGGCGCTCCCCGAGACGCCCGTTGCCGAGGAGCCGGAGCCGGTCGAACCCGAACCGGCCGAGCCGGACCAGGGCGATTCGGAAGTTTCGCTCGATGCGCAGCTGCAACTGGCCAGTGAGCTGACAACGTCGGAATCGGCCATGCGCACGCTGCTCGAGTTATGGGGTCTCGAATACCAGCGCGGCCAGCGCGGCTGCTCGCAAGCCGCCGCGGCCGGGTACGAGTGCCTGTTCCAGCGCGGCTCGATCACCGGACTCAGGCAGTACGACCGGCCTGCCGTCCTGACGCTCATCGACAGCCGCGGCGCCACCCACAATGTCGTGCTGACCGCCGTGAGCGGGTCCGCGGTAGAGCTGTCCATCGGCGGCGTGGAAGTCACGCACTCGCTCGAGCAGCTCACCGAGATGTGGTTCGGCGAATTCGTGCTGCTGTGGCGGCCGCCGAACGGTTTTCCCGAAGCGCTCGGACCGGGCTCCGCAGGTCCGGCAGTCGTCTCGCTGCGCCAGAGCCTGGCGGCCATTGACGACCGTTACGCCTCTGCCGCTCCCGATTCCGAGGTATTCGACGCCGATCTCGCTGACAAGGTGCGACTGTTTCAGCGCGATCACCGGCTGGACGTTGACGGACTCGCCGGCCACCAGACCCAGATCATCATTAACACCTTGCTCGAACCCGACAGGGCGCCGCGACTCACGATCCCGCGCCTGGCCCAGGAGTAGTCCATGTCGTTTATTCTCGATGCGTTGAGAAAATCGGAAACGGAACGCCAGCAGCAAACTGGTGGCGAATTCTCGAGCGTACCGTCGAGTTCCGGCGAGTCGCAGTCGCCGAGGTGGCTGTGGATGCTCGCGCTGTTGTTGCTCGTCAACGTTGCCGTGCTGCTCGGCATTCTGCTGCGACCCGATGCGGCGCCCGAGGCCGAAACGCCCGAGGCGCCGGCCGCGGTATCGGCCGAGACGCCGCCGGCCGCGGCCCAGCCCGTCGCAGCCGATACCGTTCCGCTAGAAGCGCCTGCCGAGCCCAGCTTCGAAGATCGCGTCGCTGAGGCCAGGGAAAACCAGCCACCAGCCGAATCCGTGACCGAGGAATCGGCGGAACCTGCCGCGGAGGAACCGGCCTCTGTCATTGTCTCACCGCCGCCGAGCCAGGAGCGCTTGATGACGCTCGACGAGTTGCGCCTCGCCGGCACCACGCAGCTGCCGGAATTGCACCTGGATATCCACGTGTACGCCGAGGAGCCCGCGGAACGGTTCGTGTTCGTCAACATGAACAAGCACCGGGAAGGGTCGCGGCTCGATGAGGGCCCGGTGGTCTCCGAAATCACACCTGAGGGCGTCGTGCTCGAGCACCAGGGACGAAGGTTCCTGCTGCCGCGCGAATAAGGCCACGTTTGCCGAGTCCCATTACAAGCCATCTCGACAGTGGGGCGCTGGCCAGTGCGCTGATCTCCGGCATTCATCGCGTAATTGGCGAGCAGGACTTCCTCAATCACATCAACGTATTTCCGGTCGCCGACGGCGACACGGGCACCAACCTGAGTCTCTCGCTGGGCTCGGCGCTTACCGTTCTCACCGACAAAGCCGATGAGCACCTTGCCACGCTGTTGCCGCGGATCGCCGATGCGCTGCTCGACGGATCCCGCGGCAACTCCGGGGCGATCGTCGCGCAGTTCTTCCAGGGCGTCGCGGACGCTGCGGGCGACGTGACGCGCTTCACGACCGGGACCTTCTCCGCCGCCATCGCGACCGGCAGCGAGTATGCGCACGACGCCATGTCCAAACCGCGGGAGGGCACGATCCTGACCGTGATCGCGGCCGTATCCGACGCCGTGGCGAGGCACGTCGACAAAGCCGCGGACAGCGATTTTCCGGCGCTGATGACGGCGGCGCTCGAGCGTGCTGAGTCGGCGCTCGCGGAAACGACCAACCAGCTCGACGTGTTGCGCAAAGCCGGCGTCGTCGATGCTGGCGCGAAAGGGTTTGTCGAATTGATTCGCGGCATGACGGATTTCATTGTGCACGGCCGTGTAGCGGAGGAACCCGACCTCTCGGTGCTGAGCGCTGACGAGGGCGTGCCGGCGATGGCCGGCACCGGCGAGGACTCGGAGTTCCGCTTCTGCACCGAGTGCATCGTCACGGGAACCGATATCGACCGGCGCAAGTTGCGAGAGGCCCTGTCGAGTCTCGGCAACTCGCTGCTGCTGGCCGGCACCAAGCGCAAAGCCAAGATTCATGTGCACGTCAACGATCCTGAGGACGTCTTTCGGGTCGCCCGCGAGTTCGGCGAGGTCAGCGCCGAGAAGGCCGATGACATGCACCGCCAGGCGCATAGCAGTCACGACACGGCCAGCCGCTTCGCCGTGATCACGGACTCGGCCGCCGATATCGCCGACGAAGACCTCGAGCGGCTCGATATCCACATGGTGCCGTGCCGCTTGCAGTTTGGCGATCGTGGCTACCTCGACAAGGTCAGCATCTCGGCGACCGAATTCTACGAAGAACTCAGGACCAACCCGGTACACCCGACCACGTCCCAGCCCGCGCCCGGCGATTTTCGCCGCCAGTTCCAGTTCCTGGCGAGCCATTTCGACGACGTGTTGTCCATCAACGTGACCAGGGCCGCGAGCGGCACATACAGCGCCGCGTTATCGGCGGCCGAGCGTGTCAATGCGCCCGGAACGATTCACGTGGTCAATTCGCGCAATGCGTCGCTCGGCCAGGGACTACTGGCCGTATTTGCCGCCGAGTGCGCGCACGCGGGCCTGTCAGTCGAGGACACCATTGCCGCGGTCCGGGAACTGATCCCCAGGACCCGCACCTACGGCGTCCTGCGTGATATCCGGTATGCCGTGCGCGGCGGCCGGGTACCGGCCTGGGTACGGACAATCGCCGATCTCATCAACCTCACACCGTTCATCCGTGCAACAAGCGACGGCCGCATCGCGCCCAGCGGCTTCGCTTTCGGCAAGCGCAACACGACGCGCAAGTTCGCGAAGAGCCTCGTGCGACAGTCGCGCGGCCTGGGCCCGCTGACGATTGCGATAGGACACGCCAACTGCCCTGAGGACGCGGCCGAACTCGAGAGATTGCTGCGTCGCGACCTGCCGCAGATCGAGCGGCTGACGATGGCCGAGCTCGGCGCCGCCCTCGGCGTTCACGCCGGGCCGGGCACGCTGATCGCCTCTATTCAGCCGTTTACGAAACCGCCTCTATAAGATCGGCGCCCTCGTTGCGGGCGTTGTTGACGCGGCGATCCACGGCCCATGCCTTCAGTTTCGGCACATGCTCGATTGCGTAGGCGAGCGCATCGTCCCCGCCTTGCAGCCATCGTCCCGCGCTGTCCGGGGTCAGCACGACGGGCATGCGATGGTGCATGGTCGCCATGAAGTCGTTGGCCTCGGTCGTGATCAGCGTCGTGCTCTGGATCGACTCGTCGGTCTCTTTGTCCTTCCAGTTCTCCCAGAGACCCGCGAAGGCGAATGGCTTGCCGTCGGCGCTCGAAATGTAATACGGCGTTTTCACGCTGCCTTCGCGATGCCATTCATAGAAGCCGTCGGCGAGCACGAGGCAACGACGGTGGCGGTAGGCCGCACGAAACGCCGGTTTCTCGGCCACGGTCTCGGCGCGCGCGTTGATCATGCGGTTGCCGATGGACGGGTCCTTGGCCCAGAAGGGCACCAGGCCCCAGCGCAGCATCGCCAGCTCGGGGTTGTCGTCCTCGCCGTTGCGAATTGCCGCGACGAACTGGGTCGGCGCAATGTTGTAGCGCGCCTCGACCGGCAACGCGCCGCTTACACCGAACAGCGCCGCTGTGGCCTCGCTCGGTGAATAGAATGCGAAGCGTCCGCACATGGTTATTCGCGGATGCCCACGCCGCGGTTCAGCAAGACCAGGCACACCGTGAACAACCCGACCACAAAGACCAGCAGGATCGCGTACGCCGTGCCGATGCCGATGTCGGACGTCCCGAGGATGCCGTACCTGAACGCGTTGACCATGTAGAGGATCGGGTTGGCGCGCGACACGGTCTGCCAGAATTCGGGCAGCAGCGAGATCGAGTAGAACACGCCGCCCAGGTATGTGAGCGGTGTGAGCACGAACGTGGGCACGATGGAGATGTCGTCGAACTTCCTGGCGAATACGGCGTTAATCAGCCCGGCCAGCGCGAAGACCGTGGAAGACAGCAGCACGATCGAGATCGTGATCAACGGATGCTGCACCTCGAGCCGCGTGAAGAACAGCGCGACGACAGTCACCAGCGCTCCGACGAGCATGCCGCGCAACACTCCACCCATGACGTGGCCGATGATGATTGTCGCGTTCGACATCGGCGACACGAGCATCTCTTCGATATGGCGGCCGAACTTGGCGCCGAAGAACGACGACACGACGTTGCCGTAGGAGTTGGTGATCACCGACATCATGATGAGGCCCGGTGCGATGAACTGCATGTAATCGAACCCATCCATCGTGCCGATGCGCCGGCCGATCAGGTTGCCGAAGATGATGAAGTACAGCGTCATCGTGATCGCGGGCGGCACGATCGTCTGCACCCAGATGCGCAGCACGCGAATCATCTCCTTGCGCACGATCGTCTGCATGGCGACGAGGTTGAGCTTCAGGTTCATGCGCCGGCCGCCTCCTTGACGCCGTCCTGCTTGCTCTCGACCAGCCGCATGAACAGTTCTTCGAGCCGGTTCGCCTTGTTGCGCAGGCTGAGCACGTGGATGTCCTGGCTGGCCAGCTGTGCGAACAGGTCATTGAGGTCCGTATCGGCGCCCTTCTCGACTTCGAGGTCATGGTCGTCGATAAGCTTCGCTTCGAATCCTTCGAGGCTCGGCGCCTCGTCGATCGGCTTCGCCAGGCTCAGCACGAACACCTCGCGCTGCAGCTTGCGCAGCACCACGCTCATCCTCGCGTCTTCGATGATGCGGCCCTCGTCAATGATCGCCACGTGGCGGCACAGCGACTCCGCTTCTTCGAGGTAATGCGTCGTCAGTATGATCGTCGTGCCCTGCTCGTTGATTTCACGCAGGAACTCCCACATCGATCGCCGAATCTCGATATCGACGCCGGCCGTTGGCTCATCGAGTATCAGCAACCGCGGTTCGTGTACGAGCGCCCGCGCGATCATCAGGCGCCGCTTCATGCCGCCAGAAAGACTGCGCGCCGAGTCGTTGCGCTTCTCCCAGAGCCGCAGTTTGCGCAGGTACTTCTCGGTGCGTTCGTGTGCGAGCTTGCGATCAAGACCGTAATAACCAGCCTGGTTCAGCACCACGTTGTGCACCCTCTCCCAGAGGTTCATGTTGACCTCCTGGGGCACAAGTCCGATGCACTGCTTGGCGGCTTCGAGTTCGGTGTCGATGTTGTGGCCGAAAATCTCGACCTCGCCCGCGCTCTTGTTGACCAGCGACGTGATGATCCCGATGGCTGTCGTCTTGCCGGCGCCGTTCGGGCCCAGCAGCGCATAGAAGTCGCCGGCCTCGACCGAGAAGTCGATTCCCTTCAGCGCCTCGGTGCCATTGTCGTAGGTCTTGGTGAGGTTTTTTATGGACAGTGCCTTCATGCAGCGGGCTATTGTAACCACGCCACGCCGCTCGCGACACAAGCACCCGTTACCCGGGACCGCGTACCGTGCACGTACGGCGAAGTGGCAGCTGGCTGCGACGGGCGGCAATCCTCGGCTGCTGCGGCGGCCGCGGCAGGTCGGTCAGCAAGGTTTGCAGACAGGTCGTGTGCGCCGCGCCGCGAACGTTCGGGTTCGAATCGAGGCCCGGGCCGAGGAGCTTCGACCAGAATGCTGCGTTGTCGGCGAGGCGCGGCCGCAGCAGGTCGGCGCAGCCCGACGCGCGCCGCAACATGGTAAGCAGGGTATTGCTCGTCATGATCGAGCACCAGTCATTGTCGGCCCCCGTCACCAGGCGTACCGCGTACGGATTACGTCGCGACAGGTGCCAGAGGAAAGACAAAGCCGCGGCCGCAACTTCATCGGTGTCTCCGCGTGCAAGTGAAAACAGGTCGGGCGAAACGCGTTCGCCGGCCAGCCGCTGCCAGCAGGCGGGATCCTGCTCCCCCAGCGACAGCAGCAGGAACGGCGTTGCGGCGAGCCGCTCTACCTGCAGGTCGCGCAGTGCGACAACGACGGGTCGCAGATGGTCAGGCAAGTGCTCGCGCAGCTGCGCTCCTTTTGCACCCGGCGAACGCAGGCGCACGAGAAACGCATGATTCAGTGCGGCAACTTCCGCGAAGTCAGCCGCATCGGGACCGGTGAAATCCATACAAAAACCCCTTTGGCACGCATTATTTGCGTGTTCTTCGAGTTACTAAATTTATGATTGAAAGACCATGTATGGATCTTATATGCTCTTATAACACTATATATGGTCTATTTCTAGCATAAAGGGATTGATATGCGACTGACCGATGACCGCTATGCGGCCGAGCGCAGCCAGTTCGAACTGGCGCTCCGGATGATCCGGCACGAAGCACGGACAAGGACAATTCGTGAATGCACGGGCCTGTCCGACGACCGCATCCGCAAGCTCTACGCCACCTATTTTCGCAATGCCGGCGCGACCAATATCCGCCGTCGCCGCGGCAAGTCGCCTCGCCAGGTGATGCGTTTCGTCAGAAAACCCGAGAACCAGCTGCAGGCCACGACGCTCGTCGCGCTCTACTGCAGCGGCCTGCTCCTGCGCGTCGATATCGACAACAGCGTGGCGCCGCGCTGGCCACGGCCCGACGTCGAGTTCGGGCACCGGCTCTGTCGCGCCTACGAAACCTACCTGTTGTTGCACGATGACGCACGGCTGAGCTTCGAGTGGGCATGGAACCTGTTGCACAGCATCTCCTATAACGATGAGCTGTATCTCGCGATCTGCGACCTGTGCGCGACCCGTTACGTTCAGGATGCCTACGGCCTCGACGACGCCACCTGTCCCTCCTGCCAGATCGAAAGCCGGAACTGACCACGCGAGACCTCTTTGGGCTTACACTGTCGATGTGACAGCCGAGAACCAGAATGTATTCGCGGGCGCGTTCGTGGATCGCAGCGGCGAGCGCCGCAAGGACGATGAGTGGCTGGCCGAAGCACTCGAAAGCGACGACAGCCGTTTCGTCCCGGTCTGGCGCAAGCAATGCCTCATCAGCGGCGACCCACCGGCAGTCAAACTGCTTTCGCGCGGGGAGCTCGACCGGACCATTGACGAGCACGAGCTGATCTTCCTGGGCATCTTCAAGGAGCATCCGACGTTCGCATTCGGGGCCGGCGAAGACTCGCCACCTTACGAAGAACTTGGCGAGTTCCATCGGCTGCGCTACCTCGGCACCGTGTTGCCGGCCGACGAGGCCAATCTCGCCGCCCACGCCCGTGCGCTGGTCGGCTGGCACGCCTCGCAGGTCTACTGCAACCGCTGCGGCTCCGAGGCGAGGCCCGCCGCCGCCGGCAACGTGCGGATCTGCGTCAACGAAGAGTGCGGACGGCAGCTGTTTCCGCGCGTCGACCCGGCCATTATCGTTCTCGTGCACAAGGACGATCGCTGCCTGCTCGGCCGACAGGCGTCGTGGCCCGAGGGACGGTTTTCAACGATCGCGGGCTTCGTCGAACCGGGCGAGAGCCTCGAGGACGCTGTGCGACGCGAGGTCTATGAAGAGACCAATGTCCGCGTCGGCAAGGTCGCGTATCACAGCTCGCAGCCCTGGCCGTTTCCATCATCGCTCATGCTCGGCTTCGTCGCCGAGGCGACCTCGACCGAGATCGAACTCCTGGATGGCGAACTCGAAGAGGCGCGCTGGTTCACGCGCGCCGAGCTGCTGTCCGGCGAACGCAAATTGCCATTCCACATCTCGATTGCCCGCCGGCTGGTGGATCACTGGATCAATCTCGGCGAATCGGCCTGACATGTGCCTCGTCGTTCTCGCCTTTCGTGTCAACGACGATCATCCCGTGGTGCTGGCAGCCAACCGCGACGAGTTTCACGCGCGCCCGACGCGCGAGGCTCACTGGTGGCCGGACCACGGCGATATCCTCGCCGGCCGTGATCTGCAGGCGGGCGGCACCTGGCTGGGTGTGCACCGCTCGGGCCGCTTCGCAACGGTGACGAATTACCGCGACGCGGATTCCCCGGCAGGCAGCCTTGAATCACGCGGGCGGCTCGTCACCGACTTCCTGGCCGGCGACGAGACGCCGCTCGAGTATCTGCAGTCGATCGACGGCGACGCCTTCGCGGGTTTCAACCTGCTGGTCGGCGACGCGCGGAGCGTCGGTTACCTGTCCAATCGCGGCGGCGGTCTCAGGGACCTGCCGCCCGGCATTTATGGCCTCAGCAACGCAACTCTCGATACGCCCTGGGAGAAAGTGGAACGCAGCAAGTCGCGGCTGGCGGGGCTGCTGGACTCGCAACAACTGAGCGAGTCATCGTTGATGGAACTGCTCGGCGATGGCGACAGGGGTCCCCCCAGTGAAGTCCGCGATGAGCGCCTGCCATTCGACATTGCCCACGCGATCACCGCGCCGTTCATCGTTTCCGACGACTACGGCACCCGATGCTCGACGGTCGTGCGCGCGGAATCGTCGGGACGCTGGCACTTCCTCGAACGCCGCTTCGGACCACAAGGGTCGCAAACCGGCGACTCCAGCTACTCATTCGGCGGCGCCGAACACCCCGAGTAGCCAGCCGCGGATATGGGCGATTTCCTCGGCGCACACGGCGTGCGCCATCGGGTAGTCATGCCACTCGATCGCGAAGCCCCGGTCCTGCAGCAGGTCGCGCGAATCGGAGCCCATCTGCATCGGCAGCACCGGGTCGAAGGTCCCGTGCGCCATGAAGATCGGAATGTCCTTGTTGACCGCGGCCGGGTTGTCGATGACTTCGCTGTCGAGATGCGAGCCGAGCGGCAGGTAGGTCGATAGCGCCATGAGCCCCGCGATTTTTTCCGGGTAACGCAACGCGGCGTGCAGCGCAATGGCGCCACCCTGGGAGAAACCGGCCAGGACAATCCGGTCAGCCGCGATGCCGCGCTCCTGTTCGCGCCTGACGAGGCTGGTCGCGATGCCGCCGCTGTCGCGGATCCCCTGCTCGTCGACCGCACCGCCGCGGTCGAGGCTGTAGATGTCATACCAGGCGCGCATCGCCATGCCGCCGTTGATCGTCACGGGTCTGACCGGCGCGTGCGGAAACACGAACCGCAACGAGAGGCCGGCGGGCAGCTGCAGCTCCGGCACGATGGGCTCGAAGTCGTGCCCGTCGGCGCCGAGCCCGTGCAGCCAGATGATGCTGCCGTCCGGGTCCGATCCGGTTTGAATCTCAACGGTCTGGATTTCGGACATCGGTGGTTCCTGGTCGTGAAGGCCGCGCAGTGTAACCGCAAAGGCGGCATTTTTGCGAAATCGGTGCTTGACGAGCTATGCGCATCCTGCTATTTATATGCGCATATTTATGCGAGATCGACATGCCCTACTCATCCGAAGAGCAATCGCTGCGCCGGGAGACCATCCGGCAGTTGCTGCAACGCGGCCCCGCGGGCACGCAGCAGGCCCTCGTTGACGAGCTCAACGAGCGCGGCCTCGTGGCCACGCAGTCCAGCGTCAGCCGCGATCTCAAGGAACTGGGCGCAATCAAGACCAGCCAGGGCTATGAACTCCCCGCCGCGGCGGACGCCGGCGACGAGCTGCGCGGCGTCGCCGAGTTCCTGCGCAGTATCACGCCGGCCGGCCCCAACCTGACCGTCATTCGCACGGCGATCGGGGCGGCGCAGCGGGTCGCGCTGGCCCTGGATCGCAGCGGCTGGCCGGAAATGGTCGGCAACATAGGCGGCGACGACACCGTGTTTGTCGCCTCGGACTCGGCGGTCAGCCAGAAAATCCTCCTTGCGAAGATCGAGCGCGCACGCTCGTAATTCAACTTTCCAGGACACCATTGTGAGTAAAGACCCGATCATTCTTGCGTTTTCCGGCGGCCTCGATACGTCGTTCTGCGTGCCATGGCTCAAGGAAACCTACGACCGTGACGTAATCACGGCGACCGTCGACACGGGCGGTATCGACGCGGCGGCGGCAAAGGCGCTCGAAGAGCGCGCACTGGCCCTCGGCGCCGTCGAACACGTACTGATCGACTGCAAGCAGGACTTTTTTGACGACGTCATTCGTTACCTCGTTGCCGGCAACGTGCTTCGCGGCCAGGCCTACCCGCTGTGCGTCGGCGCCGAGCGCGGCCTGCAGGCGGCGCGGCTCGCGCAGATTGCCGCCGAGCGCAAGGCGACGACCGTCGCGCACGGCTGCACCGCGGCCGGTAACGACCAGGTGCGCTTCGAAGTTGCCCTACGGACGCTGAACCCGGGCCTCGAGATCCTTGCGCCGGTGCGTGACAACAGCTGGGTGCGCGAGGAACAACTGCGCTATCTCGAGGAGCACGACCTGCCCTTGCCGGCCCAGGGATCCGACTACTCGATCAACCGCGGCCTGTGGGGCATCACGATCGGCGGACAGGAAACGCTCACGTCGCAGAACTCGATTCCCGAATCGGCCTGGGTGCTTTCGCCACAGGCATTCTCGAATCCGCAGCCTGCGACGACGCACGAACTCGAATTCGAGGCCGGCATTCCCGTGAAACTCGACGGCGAGTCGCTGGGCCCGGTCGCGCTGATCGAAAAGCTCGAGGTACTGGCCGGCAGTTACGGCATCGGCCGCGGCGTTCACCTCGGCGACACCGTGCTTGGCACCAAGGGCCGAGTGGCATTCGAGGCGCCGGCCGCGATCACATTGATCACGGCGCATCGCGAACTCGAAAAACTCGTGCTGAGCGCGCAGCAGATGCGCGTCAAGGACAGCCTGTCCGCGGTCTATGGCGACCTCGTGCACGAGGGCAAGCAGCTCGACCTCGTCTGCGCCGATATCGAGGCCTTCCTGGCATCGTCGCAGCAACGCGTGACCGGCACCGTCCGGTTTGCGCTGCAGCCCGGCAACCTGTTCATCGAGGGAACCGACTCGCCGCATTCGCTGCTTGCCGCGACCAAGGGCGTGTACGGCGAAGCGGCCGGTGAGTGGACTGCGTCCGACGCCCTGGGTTACGCCCGCATCCTGTCGCTGCCCGGTTCGCTGCAGACCCGGGCCGGTGGAGCCGAATCGTGAAGAACGTCGTCGTCGACAAGATCGCCTCGGTCGCTCAGCACAGCGATCTCGGCCACGAGTTGCGCCTGTCGCCCGACATCCCCTGCGAGGAGGGCGTGCTCGTTGCAGTCCGGGTTCTCAATAACAAGACGCGCTATAACCAGCTCGAGCTGACCTCGGGCCGGATGGCGACCGTCAACCAGGGCGACATCGTCGTCGGGGCGCTCGGCCATCGCAAAGCGCTGCGCGGTTACTCGGGGCACCTGCCAAACGAGCTGACCGTGGGCGACACGATCCAGCTGCTGAACATCGGCGGCGTACTCGGGGTCTGCGACTCGGCCAACCCGGACGTTGGGCCGGCGTTCGACTGCGAGGTGCTTGGCACGGTCCTGCACTTCCCTTATCTCGGCGAGCGCATCGGCATCCCGGCCCGCGCCGGCGAGGCCCAACTCGACCCGTCTGCGCAACTCGACACCAACGGCGTACCGGTGGTCGCACTCGCGGGCACCTGCATGGACTCGGGCAAGACGGCGGCTGCCTGCGCCGTCGTCAGCCGGCTACGTCACCTCGGCTTTCGCATCGCCGCCTGCAAGGCCACGGGCGTTTCGCTGCGGCGCGACATCCTGACGATGGAAGATGCGGGCGCCGCCGACACGATGATCTTCTCGGACCTGGGCATCGTGACGACGACGGCCGACAACGGTCCCGCGCTGACGCGGTCGCTGCTGACGGCTTTGGCGAAGAAATCGCCCGACGTCATCGTTCTCGAGCTGGGGGACGGCCTGATCGGCGAGTACGGCGTCGAGGCCATCCTCTCTGATGCCGCGATTCGCGACGCGTTCACGGCCGTCATCCTGTGCGCGAACGATCCCGTGTCGGCCTGGGGCGGGGCGCGAATCCTGCGCGAGACGTTCGGGATCGAGCCCGCTGTCGTCACCGGTCCCGCAACGGACAACGCGGTCGGCGTCGACCAGATCAAGCGCCGGCTCGACGTTCCCGCGATCAATGCACTGACCCACGGCGTTGCGCTCGGCGACCACGTCGCCGACCTGCTCGGCAACCGGGAGGCGGCATGAGCAAAGCCATCAGGGCGGTAATCCTGGGCGCCAGCGGCTATGTCGGCGGTGAGCTGTTGCGACTCCTGGCGGGGCACCCGGAATTCGAGCTGGCCGCCGCCGTGTCCGAGAGTTGCCGCGGCAAGCCGATTGCAGACACCTTCGGGCACCTGTCGCCGGCCTATGGCGATAAGGCATTCGCGGGCTACGACGACTGGCTGGACGCGCTCGAGGAAGGTTCGAAGCTGGCCCTGTTCTCGGCCGCGCCGCACGGCTCTTCGGCGGGCCTGATCGCCAGCGCGCTGGACGCTGCGGCGAGCAAGAACATCGCGGTACACGTCGTGGATTCCTCGGCGGACTTTCGCTACCCGAACCAGCTCGACTACGAGGTGGTTTACGGCAGCGAACACGGTGCCCCGGAATTACTGGACGACTTTGTCTGTGCCGTTCCCGAACATGTAACAACCCGGGACAAGCCGCACGTAGGCCACCCGGGCTGCTTCGCCACGGCAACACTACTGGCTACCGTGCCGCTGATCGCCTCCGGACTGACCGATGCCAACCTGTTCGTTGCCGGCGTGACCGGCAGCACCGGGTCCGGCCGCAAACCGCAGCCCGGAACGCACCACCCGGAACGGCACAGCAACCTCTACGCCTACAAGCCGCTCGAACACCGGCATGCGCCCGAGATGTCGGGACTGACCGAGGCCGCGACGGGCCGCGCCACGACTGTGCATTTCGTGCCGCACTCCGGGCCGTTTACGCGCGGCATCCACGTCACGGTGCACGCACGCACGAACCAGCAGGTGTCGAGGGATGACCTGCTCGACGTCTTCACCAGGGCCTATGCCGATGCGCCTTTCGTCGAGGTCGTGAGCGGCACGCCGCGCGTCAAGGACGTCGTGGCGAGCAATTACTGCCGCATCGGGGTCGCGGCCAACGATGGCTCGGTGGTCGTCATGAGCGCGATCGACAACCTGGTAAAAGGGGCGGCCGGCGGCGCCGTGCAATGGATGAACCGTCTCTGGGACGTGCCGGAAACGGCAGGCCTCGCCACCGCGGCGCCCGGGTGGACCTGATGATTGGCAACCAGCCAGCACCGTCGGATCCGCGGCCGCGCGAGGCCGCAACGACATTGCCGGTCTACGGGCAGCTGCCGTTCGTGCCCGAACGCGCCACGGGCTGCGATATCGTCACGACGGACGGCCGGCGCATTCTCGATCTGTATGGCGGACACGCCGTTGCGGCGCTCGGCTATGGCCACCCGGCGCTGACCCGGGCCATCAATGAGCAGAGCTCGCAGCTGTTGTTCCAGTCGAACGCGGTTGCGCTCGACATTCGGGCGCGGGCCGCCGAAAAGCTGACATCGATCGCTCCCGGCGAGCTCACCCGCGCGTTCTTCGTCAACTCCGGGGCCGAGGCAAATGAAAATGCGTTGCGCATGGCGTGTGTCGTCACGCAGCGCAGGAAAGTCCTCGCGATCACCCATGGCTTTCACGGCCGCACGGCGGCTGCCGGAGCCGTCACCTGGAATTCGCAGAAGTGGTACGGCTTCCCGCAGCAGCCGTTCGAGGTCGACTTCATTCCCCGGGACGACTGCGAAGCGGCGCGGCAGATGATCGACCGGGACGTCGCGGCCGTCATCTTCGAGCCTGTACAGGGCGTCGCCGGCGCCTACGATCTGTCGCATGACTTCGTCGTCACGCTCAGCGACTGCACCCGCAAGAATGGCGTGCTCCTCATCGCCGACGAGGTGCAGTCGGGCATGGGACGCAGCGGCCGGTTCTTTGCCACCGAGGCGCACGACGTTGCGCCCGACATCCTCACGAGCGCGAAGTCGCTGGGCGGCGGTATCCCGTGTGGCGCCGTGTTGTGCTCCGAGGACATCGCTCCACACTTCGGGCCGGGCGACCTCGGCACCACCTTCGGCGGCGGGCCCGTGGCGGCGGCAGCCATCAACGCGGTTATCGACACGGTCGAGGCGGAAGGCCTGTTGCGGAACGTGAGCGAACGCGAAGCACAGATTCGCGCGCAATGCGTCATCGGGCCGGTACAGGAGATCCAGGGCATGGGACTGCTGCTCGGACTGGTATGCGACCGCCCGGCGGTCAAGGTCCGCGATGCGCTGCTCGAGCACGACATACTCACCGGCACAAGCGCCGACCCGCACGTGCTGCGCATCCTCGCGCCGCTCGTATTACAGCCAGAACACGTGGACCGGCTTGCGCAGGCGCTCGAGTCGGTCGCAACAGGACACACAAAGGACCCGCAATGAAAGCATTCAACGACCTCGCAGATTTTTCCAACGACGAGATCGCCGCCCTCCTGCAGCTCGCCAACCGGCTCGATGCGCATCCGGAGCCCGAAGCGCTGCGTGGCAAGGTGCTGTCGCTGTTGTTCCTCAGCCCGTCGCTAAGGACGCTGGCCTCTTTCCAGGCGGCCATGACGCGCCTCGGTGGTGGTTCGTTCGTCATCTCGCCGGACATGTCGATACACGGCCTCGAGACGCGCCCCGGCATCGTGATGGATGGCGCAGCGGCCGAACACATTCGCGAAGCGGTCCCCGTGATTGCCTCTTACGGCGACGCGATCGGCATCCGCGCTTTTGCCGAGCGCAAGAACATCGAGCACGACATGGCCGAAGTCGAGTTCAACGCCCTGACCGACCTCATCGACACGCCTTACATCAACATGGAATCGGCCATGGGCCATCCGTGCCAGAACCTCGCCGACTGGAAAACGCTCGATGATCTCGATGTCCCGGCCAACGGCGGCAAATTCGTCCTGAGCTGGGCCTACCATCCCAAGGCGTTGCCGCTCGCGGTGCCCGCATCGACGTTGTACATGGCCGCCAAGCGCGGCATGGACGTGACCGTGCTGCGCCCGGACGGATTCCAGTTGCCGGCGCCGCTGATGCAAAAAGCGATCTTCGCAGCCGAGGAGAGCGGCGGCTCGGTTCGCGAGACCGACGATCGCAAGGAAGCGATGGAAGGTGCGCACGTCATTTACGCCAAGTCCTGGTCGTCGACGGCGCACTATGGCGACAAGCTCGCCGACAAACAGCTGCGCGATGGATTGCACGACTGGTGTGTCGACGAGCCCTGGTTCGAGAACGCGCGCGACGACTGCCGCTTCATGCACTGCCTGCCAGTGCGTCGCGGCGTGGTCGTGAGCGAGCCGGTCCTCGACGGCCCGCGCAGCGTCGTCATCCCCGAGGCGCGCAACCGCATGCTCGCCCAGATGGCCGTCCTGCACCAGATGCTCGGAGGCTCGTCATGACGTCGAAGAAAGACCGCGCGATTGTCGTCTCGGCGCTCAAACACGCCGCACCCTACATCCGTCTATACAAAGGCAGCGTGTTCGTCATCAAGGCCGGCGGCGAGATATTCGCAGACCCCGCGCAGACCAGTGCGCTCATGGAGCAGGTCGGCATCCTGCACCAGGTGGGCATCCGGGTCGTGCTGATACACGGCGGCGGCCCGCAGTCGACCGAACTCGCAACGGCGCTCGGCCTGGACACGACCTTCGTCGACGGCCGGCGCGTGACCGACGGCGCCTCGCTCGACGTCGCCATGATGGTGCTCAATGGCCAGATCAACACGCGCGTGCTCGCGGCCTGCCGCGACCTGCAGATTCCAGCCGTCGGCATCAGCGGCGTCGACGCCGGTCTAATCCGCGCCCATCGCCGCCCGCCCGTCGAACGTGAGGGCCAGGACTCGGTGGATTACGGCTACGTCGGCGACATCGATTCGGTCGAAATCGACATCCTCGTGAAGCAGCTCGACAACGGCCTGATGCCCGTCGTCAGCCCGCTGTCGTGTGACGAGACCGGCACCCTGCTCAACATCAATGCCGACACGGTGGCCGCCGCCATCGCCGCGGAACTCGGCGCCGAGAAACTGATCCTGCTGACCGGTGCGCCCGGCGTCCTCGAGGACGTCAAGGATCCGCGCTCGCTGATCAGCTACATCGACCGGGCTGCGCTCGACAAGCTGCGCGACGACGGCAAGCTCGCGGATGGCATGCTGCCCAAGGCGGCTGCGATTGACGCAGCGCTGGCCGACGGCGTCAGCCGTGTGCACGTGATCTCGTACAAGGTCCCCGACAGCCTGCTGCTCGAGGTGTTCACCAACGAGGGCACGGGCACGCTCGTCGTCAATGACATCGGCGCCCTGACGCCCGCGGAACAGGGAACCTTCTGATGCCGCGGCTGTGGGAAAAAGGCCTGCCGCTCGCCGAGCGCGTATTGCGTTACACGGCCGGTGAGGATCACCTGCTCGATGCACGCCTCGTGCCTCATGACGTCAGGGCATCCATCGCGCATGCCGAAATGCTCGCGGCGACCGGGCTGATCACCGCCGACGACTGCAAGGCAATCTGCAACGGGCTGCGTGACCTCGAAGCGTCTTTCGCCGCCGGCGAGTGGAGCATTACGCTCGAGGACGAGGACGTGCATACCGCTCTCGAGTCGCACCTCACGGCTACGATCGGCGCCGCTGGTGGCCGCGTCCACCTCGGGCGTTCCCGCAACGACCAGGTGCTGACGGCGCTGCGCCTGTACCTGCTCGACGCCTGCGAGGACCTGGCGTCGCGCGTCGAGGGCCTGCGCGAATCACTCGCAGGTCTCGCCGAACGCCAGGGCGACGTCGCGCTGCCTGGTTACACGCACATGCAGCAGGCGATGCCCTCGTCGGTGGCGCTATGGAGCGGCGGTTTCGATGAGGCGTTTGCCGATGCGATCGACGGCCTCGACGCCTGCCGGCGCCGTGCCGACAAGAACCCCCTTGGCAGCGCGGCCGGCTACGGCACGCCGGGACTGCCGCTCGATCGCGACATGACCACGAAAAAACTCGGTTTTGCCGCGACCCAGGTGCCGGTAACCGCGGCGCAGCTGTCACGCGGCAAGGCCGAGAGTGCTCTGCTGTTCGAAATTACGCTGTTGCTGCAGGACCTCGGCCGCATGGCAACCGACCTGCTGCTGTTCTATATGCAGGAATTTGCTTATGTGTCACTCGCGGCCGATGTGACCACCGGCTCGTCGATCATGCCGCAGAAACGCAACCCGGACGTGCTCGAACTGCTGCGGGCATCCTCGGCGACCGCACAGGCCTGCCTCGACGAGTCGCTGATGATCACGGCCAAGCTGCAGTCAGGCTACCAGCGTGACCTGCAGCGCCTGAAGCCGCCGTTGTTCCGAGGTATAGATCTCGCGGTCGACAGCGTCGACATCATGGCGCTGGTTCTGGACGGCGTGTCGTTCCGGCCCGAGAACATTGCGCTCGACGACAGCATCTTCGCGACCGAGGAGGCCTACCGGCTCGTGACGGAAGAAGGGATGCCGTTCCGCGACGCGTATCGACAGATCAGCAAACGCTATTCAAAGTGAGCGTCCGGCCTCTATAATCGAGCGACTACAGGAACCGGTCCTTGCCCATGAAATCCACGATTATCCTCATTGCGATGCTGTTCTCCCTCGGTTTGCTGTCGGCCTGCGGGCAGAGCGGCCCCCTGTATGTGCCTGGCGATCCGAGTTCCGTGCAGACTCCGCAGCCCGTTCCGGAGGCGGACGAAAACGGTGACGAGAGCGGCGAGGAAGACGACAGCTAGCCACCCGGTGTCCTGACGATGTCCGGGGTTGACCTCATACTGATCGACGGATCGTCCTACCTCTACCGGGCGTTCCACGCGCTGCCTAACCTGACCAACTCGGCCGGCGAGCCCACGGGCGCGCTGCACGGCGTCGTCAACATGATCAACAAGCTCGTCCGCGAGCAGGCGGGTGCGCACGTAGCCGTCGTGTTTGATGCGCCAGGCAAGACTTTCCGCGACGAGATCTTTGCCGAGTACAAGGCGAACCGTCCGCCCATGCCTGATGAGCTGCGCAGCCAGGTGCAGCCGATCCTCGATGCCGTGCGCTTCATGGGCCTGCCCCTCCTGCAGGTCGAAGGCGTCGAAGCCGACGACGTCATCGGCACGCTGTGCCGGCTGGCGGCCGATAGCGGTCTGTCCGTGCTGGTATCCACAGGCGATAAAGATCTCGCCCAGCTCGTCAATGACAATGTCACGCTCGTCAATACGATGAACGAAAGCGTGCTTGACCGCGACGCGGTCAAGGCCAAGTTCGACGTCTGGCCCGAACAGATCGTCGACTACCTGGCGCTCGTCGGGGACAGCTCTGACAACATCCCGGGCGTACCCAGGGTCGGCGCCAAGACGGCCGCCAAATGGCTCAATGCTTACGACAGCGCGGACGGCATCGTTGCCAGCGCCGACGAGATCAAGGGCAAGGTCGGCGAAAGCCTGCGGGACAACGTCGACCAGCTCCGGCTGTCGCAGGACCTCGCGACGATTCGTGTCGACCTGGACCTGCCCGTGAAGCTGGACGACCTGCAGGCAGGCGGCGGCGACCTCGACAAGCTGCGTGAGCTCTACGGTCGCTTCGAACTGCGCACGTTGCTCAAACAGCTCGATGAGCAGTCCGGGGCCGCGGCGCCCGAGGCCGAAACCGAAGCCGAAGGCAGTTACGACACCGTGCTGACATGGGAGGCATTCGATGCCTGGCTGGCTCGAATCGAATCAGCGGACCTCGTCGCGTTTGACACCGAAACGACGAGCCTGGATTACATGCAGGCCGAGGTCGTCGGCCTGTCGTTTTCCGTGTCCGCCGGCGAGGCGGCTTATGTCCCCGTCGCACACGACTACCCGGGCGCCCCGGATCAGCTGCCTCGCGACGACGTGCTCGAGAAAATGCGGCCCTGGCTGGAGGACCCGGCGCAGAAGAAGGTCGGGCACCACCTGAAGTACGACGCCCACGTGCTGGCGCGCCACGGCGTAACGCTGCACGGCATGGCGTTCGATTCGATGCTCGAGTCCTACGTGCTCAACAGCGTCGCCACCCGCCACGACATGGACTCGGTCGCGCGCCACTATCTCGGCCGCGAGACCATCCACTACGAGGACGTCGCGGGCAAGGGCGCGAAGCAGCTCACGTTCAACGAGATCGACATCGACACGGCGGCGCCCTACGCGGCCGAGGACGCCGACATCACGCTGCAGCTGCACGAAACCCTGTGGTCGAAACTCGGCGACATCGAACCGCTGCGCGACGTGTACGTCAATATCGAGCAGCCGCTGGTGCCCGTGTTGCTGGGCATGGAGGAAACCGGGGTGCTGCTGGACCGGGACATGCTCGCCGTGCAGAGCAACGAACTTGCCAGGCGCATGGTGGAGCTCGAGAAAGAGGCACACGAACTCGGCGGCGGACCGTTCAACCTCGGCTCACCGAAACAGCTGCAGGAGATCCTGTTCGACCGGCTCGAGTTGCCCGTGATTCGCAAGACGCCCAAGGGCCAGCCGAGCACGGCCGAGGACGTGCTGCTCGAACTCGCCGAGGACTACGACCTGCCGCGCGTGATCATCGAGTACCGCAGCGTCAGCAAGCTCAAGAGCACCTACACCGACAAGCTGCCGCTGCAAATCGACGCGAACACGGGGCGTGTGCATACCTCGTATCACCAGGCCGTCGCGGCCACCGGACGGCTCTCGTCGACGGACCCGAACCTGCAGAACATCCCGATTCGCACCGAGGAGGGCCGGCGCATTCGCCAGGCCTTTGTCGCACCCGACGGACATGTCCTGCTGGCCGCCGACTATTCGCAGATCGAGCTGCGCATCATGGCGCACCTGTCCGGCGATAAAGGCCTGCTCGACGCATTCGCCGCCGGGGCGGACGTGCATCGCGCAACGGCCGCCGAGGTCTTCGAGGTAGACAGCATCGACGACGTCACAGCCAACCAGCGGCGCTCGGCCAAGGCGATCAACTTCGGCCTGATGTACGGCATGTCAGCCTTCGGTCTCGGCAAGCAGCTCGGCATCCCGCGCAACGAGGCCCAGGATTACATCGACCTGTACTTCGATCGCTACCCGGGCGTGCGCGCCTACATGGACAACACCCGCGAGTCGGCCAGCAAGCAGGGGTACGTGGAAACCGTGTTCGGGCGGCGCCTGTACCTGCCCGAGATCAATGCGCG